>OLPA01001142.1_pt1 | contig 23269 bp, 21 predicted proteins | sample 1672811 | NCBI WGS metagenome assembly OLPA01 (sample SAMEA3136726, study PRJEB25190) | human gut metagenome | biome: human gut; feature: human-associated habitat; material: faeces | place: Austria | collected 2013
TGACAGTGTCCCCCAGCTTGCCCCGCATCACGCGGGAAAGATGATGGGCATCGGCCCCCCGCAGGGTGGCGGTGCCGTTGGAGATTTCGGTTGTAAAATAACGGTGAGGCATAGTGGTTCTCCTTAAACGTCCTCGCCCTCTCAGTCAAAGCCTGATGGCTTTGCCAGCTCCCCCGAGGGGGGAGCTTTTTCTTCTTCCGATTTAAAAATATTGCTTCCGGACGCAAAGTACAGCTTATAGGTCAGAATGCAGGCTGTCAGCATCAGGCCTGCATAAGCATAAGCTGCCTTCTTTCCCCAACATTTCTTTAGAAATTTTATCAGTTTCCTGATCATTGTACTCCTCCATTTTACGACTCACCGGGATTCTCCACATCGAGAATAACCTGGAACTGATCTGCTTTTAATCGGACTTCTGACTGCAGCTTTACAGTATGCATTGCTTTCCAGGTATTGCCGTTCTCAACCACCAGTTTTTTCTTCTCTGACTGTCTCTTTTTACCATCACCGGACAATTCTGCACTATACACCATGTAATTGCCCAGAGCATCTTTCTGAATATAAAACCATGCTCTGCTGACACTGGCCGCTTCATCAGCCGGCTTCCTCAGCCGTCTGTTTCCACGCTTCAAAGTGGAAACGGTCTGTGGAGCAGAGCACTCCATCCAGGTCGAAAATAATACCCTTGTATTTCATAGAAAGTTCCTCATAGCTACTCGGCGGCCAGCTTTACCGGGTGACCGTCCACGGTAATTTCCACAGCGGAACCGCCGCGGTGGGTGACAGTGATGCCCGCATGGGTGACTTCCACATGGAGCTTTGCACCGCGCCAGACGATGTTGAACGCCGCGCGCTGCCAGCTTGCGGGCAGATGACTGCGCAGGGAAAGCCCGCCCTCGTGCCATTCCAGCCCGGCAAAGCCGCAGACAACACACTGCCAGACGTTACCCATCGATGCACTGTGGATGCCTAAGTCGGACGACTTCATATTCGGGCCGAGGTCAATGGCAATGGCGTGGCGGTACATATCCAGCGCCATATCGTCCAGTCCCTCCCACGCGGCCAGCACACAGTGCTGACCATGGCTCAGGGAGGAATCATGCAGTGTGCGGGACTCATAGAACATAAAGTTCTTGCGGCGGGTCTCAGCATCGAACAAGTCGGGCATAATGCGCATGAGCATGACCAAGTCAGCCTGCTTCGAGACCATAAGTTGGTTCATCTGGGCGGGACTGTAATCCTCGTAAATCGAGGACACGCCCTGCTGGTTTTTGTATTTGCTCAGGTCGATCGCATCCAGCCCCAGATATTGGGCGTTCTGCGGCACGATGCCGTCGGCGTTGGGCTGCGGCAGGTAGACTTTTGCCTTTTTGTCCTGCAATTCAGCCGCCAGAGCATTCAGGTCATAGCTGTCGCTCAGCTTGGCGTAGGCGTCCGGCCACTGGGTGGGCATATCTTTGATGCAGCGTTCGGCCTGTTCCATGGCAAAGACGGTCAGATAGTTTGTAAAGGCGTTGTTATCGACGTGATCTTTGTACTCATCCGGACCGATGACGTCTTTGATTTCATAGCGCTGCGTATCTTCCTGCCACTCTACGCGGCTTGCCCAGAAACGGGCAATTTCAATCAAAAGCTCACAACCGCGGCGGTTCATGAAATCATCATCGCCGGTGGCTTGGTAGTACAGCCAGACACTCCAGGCAATATCCGCAGAGATATGCTGCTCGATCATACCGGTCAAAACCGGGCTGCTCTTGCCGGTGACGATATCCGCACCGCAGTAAAGCGGCGTTACTTCGCCGTCGTCCAGCCACGCACTCTCCCAGGGGAACATAGCACCCTGATAGCCATTCTCGCTGGCCTTTTTGAACGCGCCGGGCAGGCTGCGCCAGCGGTAGCCCAGCAGGGTCTTGGCGGCGGCGGGGTCAGTCAACAGGTAGTAAGGCATCAGGAACATCTCGGTATCCCAGAAAGAATGACCTTTGTAGCCCTCGCCTGTCATGCCCTTGGCACCGATGCCAACGCGGTCATCATCGCGCTTGATCATAATGTTCAGGTGATACAGCGCAAACCGCATACCCAGCTGGTCAAAGCTGTCATCGCTTTCGATCTGCACATCCTGCTCTGCCCAGTAAGCTGCCCACTTTTTGGCGGAGGCTGCAAGCAGAGCGTCATAACCGGTATCCGCAAACTTTGCCGCCAGCGCATCACCGGCAGCGGCAACGATGTCCGGGTTCGTTGTGCCGCGCTGCTGACCGTAGACCGTAAACGGCAGGTCACGGCCTGTGTGGTAGCAGGTCAGCTTTTCGATGCGCAGCGTCTGCCCTTTTGCCAGCCGGAACGTGTAGCGCCCCACAAAGCGGCGGCGCTCAATGACCGGCAGCGACTCGGAGGGTTCTGCGCTGAATTTGTGCAGGCAGTGTACACTGATCGGCACATTGCTCTCATTCGTATGGGTCATCAGGCGCAGGATGCCACCGGGCAGCATCCGCATTTCGCCCTCCACACAGTGCTGAGAGCCGGTATTGCTGTTGCGGGTCGAGATACCGCTATTGACGACCAGCTCGATATCCTGATTCGTCGGTGTGACTTCCACCGAGAACGCGGCAATATGCTCATTATCCAGCGAAACAAAGCGACGGAAGGTTAGTTCCAGCGCTGCCCCGGCAGGGCTTTTCCACTGCACGGTGCGCGTTGCTTCGCCGGTGTGCAGATCCAGTGTGCGCAGGTAGCTTTGCAGCGTACCCTGATCCATGGCGAAACGCTCACCGTTGACGATAAACTCCATAGCAGTCACGTCAGGCAGGTTGGGCAGCTCGGTCACTTCGTCGGGCATAGCCTTATTGAATGTGCCCGTGATAAAAGCGCCGCGGTAGGTATCAAGGTAACCCTCCTCCAGCGCGCAGCGGATGTTGATATAGCCGTTGCCCTGGGCAAAGATGGATTCACATTTGGCGGTGCGGCACGGGTCAAAGGTTTCCTCTGCCACGATCCAGCCGCGGGGTTCGAGATCATATTTCATAGTCGGGTTTCCTTCCATCAGCCCTTGACACCGGAGGCGGCCACGCTGGCCTGCACCTGATCCTGTGCAAGCGCATACAGGATGATGCCGGGCAGAATGACAATGGTAAGCGCGGCAAACAGCTGGGTGTAGTTGTAGGAAAATTCGCTGGTGAAGAACGCCAGCGCGATGGGCAGTGTGCGCTGCGAGTCCGAAACGGTCAGCAGCGAGGCAAAGTAGTACTCGTTCCAGTTGCCGAGGAACATCAGGATGCCGGCAGTCGCCAGTGCGCTTTTTGCCAGCGGCAGGTTGATGGTCCAGAACGTGCGGAAGAAGCTTGCGCCGTCCAGTGTCGCAGCCTCGTCCAGGCTTTTGGGAATCGCCATAAAGCCGGCTTTCAGCACAAAGATGGACATAGCCATACCGGCAGACAGGTAAACAAGGGTGACGCCCCAGATGCTGTCATAAAGGTTCAGTTTCATGATGAGCGAGAAGATGGGCTGGGTCTTGCTGTGGCTGGGCACAAGCAGCGTGATGGTGAACAGCGCAAACAGCAGCTTGCGACCGGGAAACTCAAACTTGGCAATGACATACGCGCCCATGGCATAAAACAGCAGCGAAACCAGCGTCGAGACGCCCGCCGCCAGCAGCGAGTTGAAAAAGTAGGTGGGGAAGCTGTACTTCTGGAAAATTTCAATGAAGGTATCCAGCGAGAAGTGGGCGGGCAGCGCCAGCGGTGAGCTTAAAATTTCGCCGTTCGTCTTGAAGGACGACATAACGACCCACAGAATGGGAAACACAGAGAGGATAATGACGACGGCCTCCACAAGGTACATCAAGCCCTTTGCCCAAGGCTTGTATTTGATTTTCATGGTGTGCCTCCTTCTCAGTAATTAGCTTCGTCCATGCGGAACAGCTTGTTTACGACGCCCAGCACGATCAGACCGATGATAAACATGACCACGCCCACCGCGTTGGCGTAACCGTAACGGTAGTCCATGATGCCCTTGACCAGAATGATGGGCAGGCTCATCGTGTCGTCGCCCGGACCGCCGGACGTCGTCAGGGCAATCTGCTCATACATGGCAATACGGGATGTCAGCGAGGCAATGACGCTGGTGCCGATGGATGCACGGCACAGCGGCAGCTGGATATAGCGGATCAGCTGCCAGCCGGTAGCGCCGTCGATGAGGGCGGCTTCATTCAGTTCCTTCGGAATGTTCATCAAATCACCCAGCACGACCAACGTGACGATGACTGCATAGAACAGCCAGGTGAACGTAACAGCCCAGAACGCCCACGGCGATTTGTAGAACCACTGGACGTTGAAATTCGGGTTAAAAACGCGGATGACCGAGTTCAGAATGCCGAAATCATTGTTGAAAATGAATTTGTAGATCATCGCCCAGGCCGCCGCACTGATGACGTTGGGGATCATGAACACTGTACGGGTGAACTTCCAGCCGTGGGGGCGCTGGTACAGTACAAAAGCGACCAATGTGCCGAAGCCGACGTGCAGCGTCAGGGCAATCACGCACCACCAGAGCAGGTTTTTCAACGCAATGAGGAACGAACTGTTGGTAAACAGATTGATATAGTTTGTCAGACCGTTGAACTTTGGTGCGTTGAAGCCATCCCATTTCGTGAACGACGTCACAAATACCTGCGCAATGGGCATCAAATAGAACATCGCAAAGATCACGATGGTGGGAAGCAGGAACAGATAGATCCATTTGTAGTTTGCACGCTGGATGCGGCCCGCCTTGATGCGCGTTGCTTTTTTCGGGGCGGTTTTCATGGCTTTGCAGCTCCTTCCTTTTCAAAAAATGCGTGCCGCCGCCGTATGCAACGGGACGGCGACACGCATTGAATTACATATTGTTCTTGCGCGGATTGCGCGGATTACTCGGCGCTGGCTTCCGCGGCCTTGTCACTCATCCACTGGGCGAACTGCTCCGGGGTGCAGGTGCCGTCGGCCAGGCTGGGCAGCAGCTTACCAAACTCGGTGTTGGCAACGGAGGCAGGGATCACATCGAGGATGCGGGGGACAAACACGGTATCAGTAGTGGTGTCGGCTGCCAGATCAGCAAGCACCTGGGTCTCGCCCTGCTTTGCCTTGAAGTCGTCGGAGTAGGTCAGCTTCGGTGCGTCGCCACCCTCGGCCAGCATGTAGGCTTCCAGCTCAGCGGGGCTGTAAATGAACTCAAGGAAAGCCTTTGCAAGAGCAATTTCATCCTCAGAGGCAGAAGCAGAGATCCACCACTCACCGAGAGAGGCGGTGTCGGCAATGCCGACGTCGCCCGGGAACAGGGAGGCACGGACCTTCGCGCCGTCAAAGCCGTTGGACCACTTGTCGGAGTTGGAGCTCTCGAAGTCAGAGGACATCCAAGGACCGTTGGCAATGATGGAGGCCTGCTCGCTCATGAAAGCGTTGGCGGCATCCGCGTAGGCTGCGCCTACCGAGTTGGAGGCTGCGTTGTTCTGCAGCAGATTCTGCAGCTTGGCCACAGCGTTGATGAAGCAGGGCTGGTTGAAGTCGGTGATCTTGGTCTCGGTGCCACTCTTCAGCCATTCTACGCCACCGTCTTCCTGGGCCACCAGCGCGGTCAGGAACAAGGCGGAAACCCAGCCGTTCTCGGCGGTGGAGAAGGCGATCTTCTGGTCGCCCAGCGCGGAAACAAATTCATCCATGCTCATAGCGCTGATGTCAGCATCGGTGCTCCACATAGCAGAGTTGTAGAAGAAGCCGATGGGACGTACCGTTGCCAGAGGCATAACCATGACTCTGCCATCCTCATTGGAGCAGTATTCACGACTGTCGTCAATCAGGACATCCTTGATGGCGGGGGTCGAGTCGATCCAGTCGGTCAAGTCGTAGGCAAGGCCGTTGGGGATAACGACGTTCTTGACCCAGTCCGGGTCACCGCCCTCCACCAGCACCGGCAGCTTGTTCTGCTGTGCCAGCTGTTTTATGCGGTCATTGAAAATACTATCCTGGGGTACGCTCTCCAGATTGATTTTGTACTTCCCGGCGTACTTCTCGTTAAAACGCTCGACCTGCGGCTCAAAGAAGACCGCACCGACGTTCTCACCGGTTTTGAAGGAGGGAATGGTGACTTCCACCACGCCGCTGTTGGTATCAGCGGATGCCGTGCTACCGGCAGTATCGCCGCCGGTTGTGGAAGTTGCAGCAGAGGATGCAGCGCCACCGCAGCCGGCCAGGCTGGCGGTCATCATGGCAGCGGCCAGAGCGCCTGCGAACAGTTGCTTCTTTTTCATAGTGTTTCTCCTTTACCTTTGTGTTTTTTGTTTTATTAACACGGTGCGGTTGCACCAAATGTTCCAAAAGTTATTGCAAAAACGTTTTTGCTTTGCGGTTAAAAATTATTTGCAGCGAAATTTGGCTTAAGAAGTTACTGCAAAAACGTTTGTATCTCTGTCTGAAAAAAGCGGCCTTAACCGCTGATTTCGGTTTTATAGGGGGCGGACGCTGTCGCGCACCATCAGGGTGTGGGGCAATACCAGCCGCTGTGCCTTGCGCTTTCCGCGGATCATATCGCACAGTAGGCGGGTAGCCTCGTAGCCTTTTTGCTGGATGTTCTGGTCAATGGTGGTAATAGCCGGGTCGGTGTAGTTGGTGACTTCCAACCCATCGAAGCCTACGACCGAGTAGTCTTTTGGCACTTTATAGCCCAGTTCTTTCAGCCCCTCGATCGTGCCAATGGCCAGCATATCGCTCATGCAGAGGAACGCCGTGGCGCTGTCCGGGCTGTGGGTTCGGAAGTATTCCTTCACACCGTCGCGGGCTTCCTCCCGCCCGAAGTTGGTGTAGATGATGTTGTCGCGGGGCAGCTCCAAACCATTGCGCTGCATAGCTTGGTACGCACCCACAAGGCGCTGCATACTGACCATAGCCAGCTTGCGGCCATGTACCACCACGATCTTGCGGTGTCCCTTGTCGATGAGGTATTGGGTCAGCTCGTCAAACGCTTTGATGTCGTCCATCATCACACAGCTGACATTCGGACCGGGAACCTCAATATCAATGGTCACGCAGGGGTATTTGCTTTTCGCCAGCAGTTCGCAGTAAGGGTCGTTGGTTCTCAAACCCATCAGAATCGCGCCGGCGATGTTGTGCTCATAGCAGAGCTGTTCAAAACTTTTTTCGGTCTGGATCTTGGTGTTGATAACCTGAATGGACATTTCCACATCGTTGTTGACTGTGTAGTGGAAGCAGCCTTTCATCAGCAGTGCATCAAAATCGTTGATAAGCTCTTCTTCCAGAAAGCCGGAAAGCACCAGCGCGATATTGTGATTGTGCTTGGAGGAAAGGTTGCGCGCCATCTGGTTGGGGCGATACCCCAGCCGCTGCGCGGTCTCCACGATGCGCTCCCGTGTGGTAGGGCTGACATCTGGGTAGTTGTTGAGTGCGCGGGAAACCGTACCGACCGTGACTCCGGCTTCCCGTGCAATGTCGCGGATCGAAACTGCCATGCCTGCTCACTCCTGATCCTCTTTTCAACCAAAACCGTTTTCGGTACCGTGTATACCGCTGTGTTCCAAAAACGTTTTTGTTGTGATTTCTTTATACTCTAATTCCCCTGTTTTGTCAACACCCTCTGCCCGCTTTCTACCTTTTGCAAAAGAAACAGGTTGTGGTTTTGTGTAGCTTGCACAAGTGCAAAAGGCAGGAGAGGTGGCGTGGAACACATACCTCAAGCGAAGGGTCAGCAATCATGATACACACCGTGGCGATGCTCTCAAGGCGTCGGCGGTACTGCCAACAATGTGGTACAGGAAGTGGGAGCTGTTTCCAGCAGCCGGGCCGGTGGTTCGCCCTTATATCCGGGAAGTAGTGTCGAATAGGGTATACCTTTTGATTCCAGATTATGGCGACCACAAGTTTTCAACAAGTGACCGCCATGCTTGTGGAATTAAATCCGCAAATTTTCAAAAAAGAGGTGTTTTGTATAAGCAGCAAAGGATTTAACCAGCGCGATGCCTACCGTGTGATGCTGCGCAAGTATCCCGATGTGATGAACATCGAGCAGATGTGCGATGCCCTGCGAATCAGCACCAAAACGGGGTACAAGCTGTTGCACGAGGGCAAAATTCCGGCAATGAAAATCGGGCGCTCGTATCGCATCCCCAAAGCCCACCTGTTTACCTACCTTCAGATTTGCGGTCAACACTGTCGAGCAGAGAATCGACAGTGTTGATTGTTTTGCGCCGATGCGGTATGTGTTTGTGGATGCAATGGGCAACCTGATCCAGCCGGATTCCGTGACGACAGGCTTTCCGCAGCTTTTGAAAGAAAAAGGTCTGCGCAGGATTCGCTTCCATGATTTGCGCCACTCCTGTGCCAGCCTATTGCTGAAAGAGGGCGTACCGATGAAGCAGATTCAAGAGTGGCTGGGTCACAGCGATATTTCTACCACAGCGAATATCTACGCGCATCTGGATTCGCAATCCAAGAACCTGAGCGCCCGGACGATGGCAAACACGCTGACACTGCCCGAAGCGCAGCCCGTAAAGAAGTGGTAATTTGAACAGCGGCGGCATCTGAGAAATCAGGTGCCGCCTTTTTGCTGTCAATTTGTACCCAAGATGCAGGAAAAATCTTGTGTAGTTCTGTGAATAGCTATTTGCCGCGATTGCTGGTATGATTTGTACCGAACCCGAAAATCACTACTTGAAAATAAAGGGGAGATGTTTATAAGAAAAGTACGGGAATTTTACAAAGCGGCGGCAAAAAATCACTACCCAATGTAGAATTGAGTAGTGATACTTGGCGCAGACGGCGGGACGCAAAGCGCCGGGCACGGGCTGTTCGAATCCCACCTTGCAGCCCTTGCAAAGTTTGCTGCAAAAATAAAAAGCAACACCCCGCAGGGTGCTGCTTTTGGCGCAGACGGTGGGATTCGAACCCACGTGGCATTGCTGCCAAATTGATTTCGAGTTAATCTTTGAAAAGGCAATATGGTGATAACCAAGGCTGATACAGGCTGGTTTGTCCGCTGATTTTGGGCGATGTTTGTGGAGAAAGCACTGATAAACCAGCAAAAAATAATGTAGGTACGAAAAGAAGCGAAAACGCCCGTTTTGGGGCAAAAATGGCAACTTTTTGGGAGAAATGCAAGATAAGATGCAAGATAACCCCTGCCCCAAAAGCCGGATAATGGTGCAGGTTTGCGGACACGAATGAGAAAAATGCAAGAAATAAAAAATGAAGTGGTGATTTTTAGGGTTCCACTTTACAAACAAGGAGAACCCGAAATGAAGAAAAAAACTGTAAGCAACGACTCTTTGAAAGAAAAAATTGAAGAAATCCTAACGCCCTATCCGGACCCGATGAGCCGCAACGATTTCCGCATCGTATGCCATATCGGAACGCGCACTTCGCTTTATCTCCTGCAAAGCGGACTTGTTCCCTGCAAAAACAACGGAAAGAAAACGCGCTGCTATAAAATCGCCAAGAAAGATGTTGCCGAGTATCTCTACCGCCGCGAGTCCGACCCGATGCACTACACCCCGCCCAGCGGGTGGTATTACAACTACCCCAAGCACAAGAAACCTGCCGCATCGTTAGAGCGCAAGCTGAACTATAAGGGCGAGGAACGGCTGCTGGCCAAGGAATGGTACGAGCAGCAACTGGCAAATTACCCGGATGTACTGACCGTTGCGCAAGTCGGCGAGGTGACAGGCTACCAACGCCACACCATCCTGAAATGGTGCAGCAAGGGCTTGCTGAAAACCATCTTGCAGACACCCAAGTATATGATTCCCAAAGTATGGCTGCTGGAATTTGTGACGTCCGACTTTTTCAACGAGATCAGCCGAAAATGTGGAAAACACTATGCTGCAATCAAGGAAATCAGTAATTCAAGCAAAGATAGATAATGTGTCTGAAAGCTCAGAAAATTTGTCAGGTTCGGGTAAGAAAAAGAGTATACATAGGGCGATTTCAACCTTCTGTCACGATATTGTTCCAATATCAAAAACATCCGAATCAAATTTTATGTTCTGATTTTGAATATTTTTTGCAAATATTGAAGTTAAAAATTGATTTTCTCCCTCAAATAGAGTATACTGAACGCAGAAAGCACTTGGGAGGATTTGCGATGCTTCTTCAATTTTCGGTCACAAACCACCGTTCCATCAAGGACACCGCCATCATCAGCATGAAAGCGTCCACGGATAAAAGTTTGTCGGACTGCCTGATTTCGTCAGATGGCAAAAAACAGCTTGTGCCTGTTCTTGCCCTGTATGGCGCAAATGCAGCCGGAAAGAGCAATGTTCTCCATGCACTCCTGCTCATGCGTGAGATGGTCTGCGGCCAGTATGCCAAGCTGTTGAAAGGAGAAACTCTGCCACAGGAGCCGTTTGCCTTAACTGATCAAGATTCAGAACCGACCAGTTTTGAGGTCATCTACTTCTACAACGGCATCAAGTATGCCTATGGTTTCTCCTTTAATAAGACCGGAATACTGAACGAATATCTCTATCATTGGCCCAATGACAGGGAGGCGCTGGTCTTTTCCAGGGAGGGCGATAGTTATCGGTTCCGCGAGAATGCTCAGGAGCAGCTTACTCTTGCCGGACGCACAGCAGAAAACCGTCTTTACCTGTCCAGTTCCAATGAGTGGAACTGTCCCCAGACCGAGAAAGCCTATCTGTGGTTCTTTGAAAAGCTGACTGGCTTCATGGGAACTGAAATGCGATTGGATGCAACCTTGTCAGCCATACGGCAGGGGGGCTCCGAAAAGAATCGCGTCCTGCATGAAATGCTACATGCAGACCTCGGCATCAAAGACATCCGTGTTACCGGCACCAAGGATGAGCCAATCATCTCGGCGCTGCACACGATAGATTCAGAAGATGGCGCTTCCAAGGAATTCTGGCTTCCTCTGGGGCTGGAATCAGTCGGCACACAGCGTTTCTTTTCCCGCATCGGGATGTGGTTGGCCGCTTTGGAATCCGGCGCAGTGCTGGTTGTGGATGAGATTGAGTCCAGTATGCATCCACTTCTGACCCGGCATCTGATTGAGATGGTACAGGATGCTGCCATCAACACCAACCACGCACAGCTTATCTTCACCACCCATGATACCGGGCTTTTGGATCTGACCCTGCTGCGCCGGGATCAGATCTGGTTTGCAGAGAAGAACGAAAAAACCATGCAGACCGACGTCTATGCCTTGACAGACTTCTCCCCGCGAAAAGGCGAAAACATCGCCAAAGGATACCTGCAAGGCCGGTATGGGGCGATTCCGTTCATTGGAGGGAATGCAACATGGGTCGAATAAAGGAAATCAGCCGCAGACCTACCCGAAGCAGAAAGCGGAATCCGGTCGTATACCTTATCTGCGAAGGCAGTGAAACCGAGATCCGGTATTTCAAGCGTTTCCGTAGTCGGGGCTGCAACATCGACATCATCCCGATTTCTTCCCAGTATAAGTCTGCTGACAGGCTTGTGCAGAAAGCCAAAGCTACCATGGGCAATAATCCTTACTATCCCGATGATGGCGATTCAATCTGGTGCGTATTTGACCGTGACGATAATTCCAACGAGGTTCTTCTACGCGCCAAACAATCCGCCCAAAAGGAGGGCTATCATCTGGCCTACTCCAATCCATCCTTCGAGTTGTGGTTCCTGCTGCACTTTATAAATCAGCAAGTAGAGGTCGAAGATTGTCAGGCACTGATTCGCATGCTGAAACAGCCGAACAGAATCCCCGACTATGAGAAGAACAAGGATTACTTTGACGTTTTGAAGCCTTTGCAGGCCGTTGCAATTCAGAGAGCGAAAGCTCGTACCGAACAGGTTCGGAGCCAAGGCATTGAGCCGATTTCACGGCAGAGCAACCCGCTGACAACGGTTTGGGAACTTGTAAAGTATTTGAACTCCAAGATTTGAACTGCATCAATTTGAAAATATAGCAAAGTCCACAGGCCTGATTTTATATCCAGACTGTATGCCGATTGATTACCAACAGCAAATAAAAGAAATTTTTGGCACATCTGATTTGGATGAATTGCGAGAACTTGCAAAGATGCTGAAAATCAATAATCCAAATCCGCGCAATGCGGGTCGCAAGGCGCAGCTGACCCCCGACCAGACCGTAGAGGTTTTGGAACTGCATAGAAAAGGCATCGGCAACACCGAGATTGCAAAACGGTTCGGCGTGTCGCGCCAGACCATATATAAGTATATCTATAACGCCGAGCATTTCAGCAAGAACCCGGATTTCACCATGCGGATGAACTTCATGAATGGTCAGCAGCTATGTACGGTCATCGACATTGATTTCAAGCACGAAGTTGTCCGCATGAAGAACTACACCGACCGAATCCCTTTGCGGGCGTTTGGTGTTGTAGAGAATCCATCCTGGGTTGATTTCGAGGAATTCTTGAAAGAAAGATGCCTGCCCGCCAGCCGAGCCGGTCTGAAAGATATTCTCCGGGAGATGGATGTTCCTTTTTTTGACCCACTGCTAATTATTGAAAAGACCAATGGGCGTATGGCTGGGGACCACCAATGGGTGCAGATTATAAAAGCTGAATCCTCTTGTGCAACAGATAGATAGGCTATTCAGCCTTGCGTGTAAAACGGCATTTTGGATAGGCACTGCATCCCCAAAACTGACCGTATTTTCCATTGCGCAGAACCAATGGCTTGCCACAGTATGGACACTTGGTCTGTAAATCCTCAATATGCTGTTGCTTTTCTTTCTGGGAAACCTCTGTGAACGGCTCTAGTAGCCCAACCACTTGTTCAATATCCTCGTGAGAATAAATAATCGGCGCGTCCTTCAAACGCCGCTTCAAAAAGTATAGCATATTCTGTCTTTGGAGAATGGTTACATCTCCATCAACGAATAGCGGAATCTTTTTCAGTTCGCATCGTTCCGAAAACACAATATAGGAAGAAAAGGCATCTTCTGGCATATTGAGGAAAGTCGCCAAAGCTTTGATATGTGTGCGATTCTGCTTTATAGGATTGTAAAAATGTTCGCGTTGACCGCTTTTGAAGCATTGCGTCCACTTTAGCTGGTCTTCACTGCCGAAAATCCAACCACTGTAATTTTTGCTTTCAAAAACGAAAATTCCCTTTTCGTGAATCATCAGCAAATCGATTTCAGTGGTTTTGCCCTTCATTGGCAGATACAAGTTTTTCAATACAACGTAATATCCTTCCATGCTGCGGCTAAGCAGGGCATACTCTGTAAGATACTCACCATACTGCCCTACGTTCTCATAGTGCAAAAGAGATTTTATTAAACCGGGTTGTTCACCCTTTAGAATCTCGAATAGACCCATTTGAGCACGTCCTATCTACTTATTTTATTGTTAATTTTAATTCATTCTTGTACTATTTTCAAGGTCGATTTTAACTAAGCTCTACATAAGCTGAACAGCCTTGTCCTCGGCTTGCCTTGCTAAACTTTCGCACACTCTTGCGAGGTACGGCAAGGAATGGTATAATCATAATAAAGTATACGCAGGAGGGCGTTATGGCTGTTTCGTATAACCGTTTATGGAAACTATTAGTCGATAGAAAAATGAGCAAAGCCGATTTGCGGAAAGCCTCCGGCGTTGCACCAAACACAATGACCAAACTCCGCAGAGATGAAGAAGTCACGCTTACAGTCCTTGGAAAAATATGCAGCACACTTAATGTCGATTACGGTGACATTATGGAGTATATAGACGAAAGGGATGACGAAGAACATGACCCCGGAAGAAAAGGCGCGTCTTGCGATTGATGAAAAGCTGAATCAATCCGGCTGGGTGATTCAAGACATGAAACGGCTGAATCTCTCCGCTTCTCTTGGTGTGGCTGTTCGTGAGTTCCCCACCAGCACAGGTGAGGTTGATTATGCCCTTTTTGTGGACGGAACGCCCGTAGGTGTGGTCGAAGCCAAACGCGAAGAAGCCGGAGAGCATATCACGGACGTGGAAGTGCAGTCGGGTCGCTATGCCAACAGCACCTTCAAATGGATAAAAAACGAGTATGCCATTCGCTTTGCCTATGAAGCAACGGACAAAATCATTCGTTTTACTGATTACAAGGACATCAAGTATCGTTCCAGAACAGTATTCTCGTTCCACCGCCCGGAAACGCTGCGGGATTTGCTAAGGCAGCCCGATACCATTCGGAACAACATGAAGCACTTCCCGCCGCTGGACACCAACGGCTTCCGTAAGTGCCAGATTAACGCCATCAACAACTTGGATCAGTCCTTCGCGGATAACCGCCCCAAGGCACTGGTACAGATGGCAACAGGTGCGGGCAAGACCTTTACCGCGATAACGGCTGCTTACCGTCTGCTGAAGTATGGCAAGATGAAGAGAATCCTCTTTCTTGTCGATACCAAAGGCTTGGGCGAACAAGCCGAGCGTGAATTCCTTGCCTATATGCCCAATGACGATCCGCGCTCGTTTTCGCAGATTTACGGTGTGCGCAGGCTGAAATCCTCGTACATTCCGAACGACATTCAAATTTGTATTTGTACGATTCAGCGAATGTACTCTATCCTAAAGGGTGAAACCTTGGATGAAAAAGCCGAGGAAACACCCTTTGCCGAGTATGTGACCGCAGAGAGCAAAGCGCCCAAAGAAGTCGTTTATAACGCGAAATATCCGCCGGAATTTTTCGATTGCATCATTGTCGATGAATGTCATCGTTCCATTTACAACGTATGGAGCCAAGTTCTGACCTATTTTGATGCCTTTATTGTTGGTCTGACAGCAACGCCGGATAACCGTACCTTTGCATTTTTCAATGAAAATATCGTCAGCGAATATCCTCGTGAGCAGGCAATCGTGGACGGCGTCAATGTGGGTGAGGATATTTTCTTGATCGAAACGCAGGTCGGCAAGAATGGCGGCTTCTTGATGAAGCAGTTGATCGAATACCGTGACCGCCTATCCAGAGCCAAGCGCTGGCGGCAGATGGACGAAGATGTAAACTATGCTCCCTCGCAGCTGGACCGGGATATTGTCAATCCCAGCCAGATTCGAACAGTTATCCGCACATTCAAGGAGAACCTATTTACCACGCTGTTCCCGCGCAGAAAAGAAGTTCCCAAGACGCTGATTTTTGCCAAAACAGACAGCCACGCAGACGATATTGTACAGATTGTGCGCGAGGAATTTGGCGAGGGCAACGACTTCTGCCGCAAAATCACCTATTCTGCGGATAACCCGGAGTCTGTCCTCAGTTCGTTCCGCAATGACTACAATCCCCGCATTGCCGTCACAGTGGATATGATTGCAACGGGAACTGACGTGAAGCCCATCGAATGTCTGATTTTCATGCGCGATGTGTGGAGCAAGAACTACTTTGAGCAGATGAAAGGGCGCGGCACGCGCGTCCTCAGCAAAGAAGATCTTCAAAAAGTTACGCCGTCCGCAACCGAGAATAAAGACCATTTTGTTATCGTAGATGCCGTAGGCGTGACGAAATCCAAGAAGTCCGACACAAGACCCTTGGAACGCAAGCCGACTGTCAGCATGAAAGAACTGATGCTGAATGTAGCGTTGGGGGCAAAGGACGAAAACACGCTGACTTCCCTTGCAAACCGTGTTATTCGCTTGAACAGTCAGATGTCTCCCTCGGAGAGAAAGCAGTTTGAAACCACAGTAGGTGAATCGGCGGGCAGCGTGGCTGAAAAGCTGCTGAACGCTTTTGACGAAGATGTGATTCTCGCACAGGCGCAGAAAAGCACAGGTGTGCCGACCCCAACCGAGGAACAGATAAAATCCGCGCAGAAAGAACTGGTACAAGCCGCCGTTGCGCCGTTCCACGACCCGGACATTCGGGATTACATCGAGAATGTGCGCCGCAGCCACGAGCAAATTATTGATAATGTTAATCTGGATTCGGTCATTTTTGCCGGATTTGATGCGCAGCAGGAAGAAAACGTAAATAAAGTCCTTTCCGGCTTCCGTGCATTTATTGAGGAAAACAAAAGCGAGATTGTCGCGCTGCGCATTATTTATGATGCGGCCTACAAAGACCGCCCGATGGTGGTCGAAAAATTAAAAGAGCTATACGAAAAACTAAAGACGCACGGCATTACGGTGGAGCGCCTGTGGGATTGCTATGCCATCAAGCAGCCGAGTAAGGTCAAGCGCGGCACAATGGCACAGCTTACCGATCTGATTTCGATCATCCGCTTTGAGATGGGCTACACCGATATCCTCACCCCGTTTGCGGACAAGGTGAACTATAACTTCATGCAGTGGACATTCAAGAAGAACGCCGGACATATCCAGTTTACCGAGGAACAGATGGAATGGCTGCGTCTGATTAAAGACCATATTGCCGCTTCTCTTAGCATCTTGCCGGAGGATTTGGACTTAACGCCGTTTGACCGCAAGGGTGGTTTGCTGGGCTTCTACGATGCGTTTGGCGATAACTATGAGCAGATATTGCAGGAAATGAATGTCGCGTTGGTGGCATAAGGAGAATTGATATTGAGTTTGATTGAATTTGGCACAATCATGAATTTGACAAAAGGGAAAAAGCCTAAAAATCAATTCGGTGAATATAAAGCCGGATTGATGCCCTATGTCGATATAAAAGCATTCGAAACAGGTAGAATCGAGAGTTATACCGATGGCGAAAAGTGTCTGCCCTGTAAAGAGGGTGACATCCTTATAGTTTGTGATGGCTCTCGATCCGGATTGGTAGGTAAAGCCCTTAATGGCTATGTGGGGTCTACACTGGCTAAAATTTCTGCTGAAGGACTGACGCAGGACTATTTATACTATTTCTTGCAAGGGCAGTATGCTTTGTTGAATACAAAGAAAAAAGGGACTGGAACTCCACATCTCAATCCAGAACTGTTAAGAAAGCAGCTGATATATGTTCCGTCTATCGAAATGCAGCAACGCATTGTTTTCCGCATCGAAGAACTATTCTCCGAACTGGACAAAGGTGTGGAAACGCTGCAAACCATTAAGGGGCAGTTAGCAGTGTACCAGCAAACTGTACTGAAAAACATCTTTGAAAATATTGTTGATACAACGCGTTTAGATACTGTGGCTTTTATGATAGACCCACAGCCGAGTCACAGAACGCCGCCGGAAACTGTTGATGGAATTTCATATATTGGAATTGGGGATATTGATTATGCCGCCAATCGTATAGACTTTGCATCATCAAGAAAAGTTTCTCCAGATGTACTGAAGGAACATTTACTCCGCTATACTCTGCACGATGGCGATTTTGTCATGGGGAAAATAGGAACGATTGGAAACCCCTTTAGAGTTGTTCTCCCACAGGATTATGCTTTATCTGCAAACGTAATTCTAATTCAGCCCAATAAACAGGTTATCGACCCCAATTACTTGTTTTGGCAATTTTGTTCACCGTATATAACCGAACAACTCTCAAAAGGGTCTGTGGCTACAAGTCAACCTGCGTTCGGAATAAAAAAGGCGCGTGCCTTGTCTATAAGAATATGCCCTATGGAAAGCCAAGCGAAAATCGTTGAGGAAATTGAATCTCGCCTTTCCGTTTGCGATAGTATTGAGAAAACGGTAGACACTGCGCTTGCACAGGCAGAAGCCATGCGCCAGAGTATCTTGAAAAAGGCCTTTGAAGGAGAATTATGCAAATGAGTGAACAAACATCAAATATTGTTTCAAAGGTTTGGGGAATGTGCGGCCCGCTGCGCGATGATGGCGTTTCCTACGGTGATTATCTGGAACAGATTACTTATCTGATTTTTCTGAAAATGGCGAACGAATATTCCAAGCCGCCTTACAAAAGAGATAGCGGTATTCCCGAAGGCTTCACATGGGCAGATATGAGCGACCTCAAAGGTGTGGAGCTGGAAGAACAGTACAAAGCTACTTTGGAAAAACTGGGCGAACAAGGCGGTATCCTTGGCAAAATTTTCAAGGGTGCTACCAACAAAATCAACAATGCCGCTATTTTGTACCGTGTGGTGCAGATGATTGGCAAAGAAACATGGGTGGCGATGTCCTCAGACGTCAAGGGCGAAATCTATGAGGGCTTGCTGCAAAAGAACGCCGAGGACATCAAAAGCGGTGCAGGACAGTATTTCACCCCGCGCCCACTGATCCGCGCAATGGTGAAATGTCTGCGCCCCGAACCCATGAAAACTATTGCAGACCCCTGCTGTGGTTCTGGCGGCTTCTTCCTCGCTGCACAGGAGTTTATTGCCGACAGCGAAAACTATACGCTTGACCGCGAACAGAAAGAGTTTTTGAAAAGCGAAACCTTCTTCGGGAATGAGATTGTTCCTGCCACCTATAAGACGGCCTTAATGAACCTGTATCTGCACAATATCGGTGATATTTACGGCACTGTGCCCGTCACGCTTGGCGATGCCCTTTTGACCGACCCCGGCTACCGTGTGGATTATGTTCTGACCAATCCGCCCTTTGGTAAAAAGTCCACCCTCACCTTTACCAACGAGGAGGGCGAGCAGGAGGAAGAAGACCTCGTTTATAACCGCCAAGATTTCTGGACAACCAGTTCCAACAAACAGTTGAACTTTGTGCAGCACATCAACACGATTCTGAAAGCTACCGGCAAAGCGGCGGTAGTTGTACCGGACAATGTGCTGTTTGAGGGCGGAGCTGGCGAGATTGTGCGAAAAAAGCTGCTGGAAACAACCGATTTGCACACCATTCTCCGTCTGCCGACTGGTATTTTTTACAGGCCGGGTGTCAAAGCAAACGTCATTTTCTTTGACAAACGCCCCGCCAGCCCGGAAATGCAGACCAAAGAAATTTGGGTGTATGATTTCCGTACCAATATCCACTTCACGTTGAAGCAGCACCCCATGACTGATGCTGACCTTGCGGATTTCGTGAAGTGCTATAACCCGCTGAACCGTCACGAGCGCACAGAAACATGGTCGGACACCAACCCGGACGGACGCTTCCGCAAGTTTGCCGTGAAAGACATTTTGGAGCGCGACAAAACCAGCCTTGACCTGTTCTGGATTAAGGATAAATCCCTTGCCGATCTGGACAACCTGCCGGAGCCGGACGAGCTTGCCGCAGACATCATCGAAAACCTGCAAAGCGCCTTGGAAAGCTTCCAAGAGCTGCAAACACAGTTGAAGAAGTAAGCAGACACAGGCTACACAAAATTATGAAAGGGTGTGAGTAAGTGTACAGAAAAGGGTATAGCAAGGTGTTTTTTGAAAAGACAAGCACTCAAAACTATTTTTCTGCTTTGCACCGTAAAATGGAAGAAGAAGTAGAAAACATGAGTAATGCCACAATATCCTCTTGTGACTTCCATGAATGGGTTGAATATCTTTCCAATAAATACTATATCCTTCCCATCTCAATTTTTGAAACAAATATTGAGAAAAAGATTGTAGAAACAAAAGTTAGAAAAAGAAACCCATTTCATAATGCCCCTTGGGAGCAGGAATATTACGAGCTTGACGGTGTATGTGTTACATTTACAGTCCCGTTTGATGGAGACCCAAATCTGTTTGATTTGCAGCCCAATAGTGTTATTTTGATGCGCTTTGCCACACAATACTTCATCGAGCCATACGGTGAAAATTGTGGTAGTTTCACACTGGACTTCAAATATACTAATCAAGAGCTCCAAAACGAAGGAGCCTCGATGAAAGATTATGTGCAAAAGAAATTTGAACACGAATTTGAAAACTATAAGTCAATGATTGACAGTGTCAATAACGATGTGGCGACATATAATAATCAGCTTGCCGATTATGCGACACAGCTATTAAACAATAGGAAGAAAAAGGCCGATTCCTTTTCCGCTATTAGCAATGCTCTACAAATCCCATTAAAGGTTAGCGACAACGCACCTAATACTACACCGATTCAATTAAAAAGAATCGCTCGCAAGCCTTTAACAAAACCCGAAACGAAGGCGCAACCTTCTGAGCCGTACATTAAAGATAGTGACTACGAAAACATAAATAATATAATTTTTATGTGCGGAACAAGTATGGAGAAAACCGCCAGAACGTATTACAACAATCAAGAGGAAGAACTCCGCGACATCCTATTGGCTGCATTAAACACACATTATGAATCCGCTACGGGTGAGACCTTCCGCAAAATTGGAAAGACTGACATTCAAATCGAATTTGAGAACAAGGCCGCCTTCATTGGCGAATGCAAAATCTGGGGCGGTGAACAGCTATTCGAGAGCGCAATTCAGCAAGTTATCAATTATTCCACATGGCATGACGCAAAGGTGTCCGTGATTATCTTCAATAAAAAGAATCAATCCTTTCCACCAATTCTGAAAAAGATTACTGAATGGGCTGATGCAAACGCCAAATCATATATTCAGCCGAAGCCAAATGTGTGGAAGTGCAAATACTATCGGCAGGACATGAATATGGACATTCAGCTGACGATATTAGCCTTTGACTTGTACGTTGATAGAACGCAGTTCAAAGATAGCCGCTATTAATTGCAATATTTCACTTACACCTCGTCCGGCCACATGATCTTCCACTCAAAATACTCTGCCTGTGTGATCTCTTCCGCATACAACTTTTTCTGAATCTCTGCCCAATCCTTCAGAAAATTATCCAGAATCGTATCATCAAACCACATCGCCACGGGGGAGCGTGGCGGCCAGTTATCGTTGTCATCATAGTGCAGCGCAAGGTCTGGGTTGGCATTATACCGTGCTGTGCCGCGCTCGGTGGGGACCAGCTTGATAACGCCGGGCTGCTCCTCGTCCAGCCAGAAAAGCTGTTCCAGAATATCATTCGCCGGACCGTTCCCGCCATCGGAAAGTGCCAACGGAGAAACACGCAAAGCCTCTGCTATCTGATTTAGCAGGGGCTTTTTTGGTACGCGGTAACCCATTTCGTATTGCGCAATGCGGTTTGCGCTGAGGTCGACCAACTCGCCCAACTCTTTCTGGGTCATGCGGCGGTGCTGGCGGATGCGCTTGATTTTCTCTCCGATGTTCATTTCGTTCACTCACTTTGAAGGATTTTCCTTATTGTACCACACCATAACATAAAAGCGCAAGAAAAAAGTAACAATTTTGCGAAAACTATTGACATTCGCATAAAAGCGCAGTATCCTATATTTACATCGCAAATATGCGAAAGTCAAAATTCAAGGATGGTGATCGAATGGATTGTAAAGAAATCAGAGAAATGTACAAGCTCATGTTTGCGGAGTACCCGGACATTGTAACGGTCAAGGATCTGCAAGCCATGCTGGGCATCAGCCGCCACGCGGCGTATGCCCTGCTGGGGGAGGGCGAAATCAGCTGCATCCGGCTGGGAAACGCCTACAAAATCCCCAAAATCAATGTGATCAATTATGTTCTGAAAAGTCCGTGCGGTCAGACCCGCGTGAGCGCGTAGGAGCTGCCTTGATTTTGGCAAGAGCACCTCCCCGTCTCAAATAGATTCGGCACCTTGAAAACTGCATATCCGACAAGCAAGGTACATTCACCACATTGCCGTCAACTTACGAGTACGGCAGCGCAGACAGAGTACGCGCCATGACTGCCACCGGGCACGAGCGATTCAGTCTCTGGTAAACACCCCGTGGCGGAGTGGAGCGCAATGACAGATGTGGTCGTAAAGATACTTCCGTCCAGTCACAGTTCACACAATGAGGGCGGCAGGCAGAGAACCTGGCTGGGGTAAAAATACCCATGATGCCGTTGCAGCCGAACGGCAGCCTTGCGAATCGTCCCCACAGCTGGGGCAAGGTGGGCAAATGCAGCTGTAAGTCGAAAAGTTATCCCGAAAATATGCGGAACCGATTCACGTTTTCCAGTCTAATAAAAGTAGGAAATCAGAACCGTATACTTTCGGGAAATTTATTGGAAGTGAATCAGATTTGATTCACTTTCAAGAGGGTAAGGCGCAAAAGTGAATCAGTTCTGATTCACTCGCAGTAACTACCCAAATCTGCCCTGTGTGGGGCAGATGCCACACGCAGCACACGGATACGAAACAGCCGAAGCGCCCGCCGTTTGGCGCGTTTGTGGGGCTGTGGGGCGGCGTGAGCCGTACAACTTAACACTAGAGAATAAAACTTACTACACACAAAAAGACGATAGTATGAGATAATAGATATATACCAAAACAGAAAGGACGATGCGAATGAATTATGAAAAACTTCCCAAAACGATCTCCGCCGAAGAACTGCTCTCCACGCCGCTGCCGCCGGTCAAGTGGATCATCCCTGATTTGCTCCCAGCCGGCCTTGCGCTGTTTGCTGGTCCCAGCAAGGCGGGCAAAAGCTGGCTGACCCTGTGGCTGTGCTTGCAGGTGGCGCAGGGAAAGCCTATGTGGGGACGCGAAATAGAGCCGCACACCGTGCTTTATCTATCGCTGGAGGACACCTTCAACCGCCTGCAAAAGCGCCTTCTCCAGCTTGTAGGCAGCGAAGAAGCCCCCGAACGGCTGGTCATGCAGACGGAATGCAGCAGCATCGGGCAGGGGCTGGAAGAACAGCTCACCAGCTTCCTCTATCAACACCCGGACACCGGGCTGATCGTCATCGATACTTTGCAAAAGGTTCGTTCCAACGACCAGAACAACAGCATGTATGCCAGCGATTACAAGGAAATCAGCGCACTAAAAGCACTGGCAGACAAGTACAATGTCTGCATTTTGCTGATCCACCATCTGCGAAAACAAGCCGCAGACGATCCGTTCCAGCAGATTGCAGGTTCCAACGGTCTGATGGGTGCGTCCGATACCAGCTGGGTCATGCAGCGCAAACGTATGAGCCAGACCGCCAGCATTTTGGTGACCGGGCGCGATATGGACAACAAAACACTGCGTCTGCACGAAGAAAACTGCGTTTGGATTCTGGACGAGGAAGAAAGCACAGAACAGATTGTCGCTAAGGCTGTGCCGAATTACCTTTGGAAAGTGGCTGACTACATCGATAGTGTCGGAACATGGCAAGGCACGGCTACCGAATTGCTTTCTGCAGCCGATGTTGAGGGCGTTTTGCCCCACCAGCTGACCCGAAAAATCGTGGAGCATTACGATACCGTATTCACCCCAAGAGGAATCCGCTATGAAACCCACCGCACCTCGCAGGCGCGGCAGATGAAGTTCTCCCATGACGGAAATGACGCAGATGACGCTAATGACGCTGAAATTGACATAACCCAGCTTTTCAAATGGGATATCTCACAAACAGCGTCATCAGCGTCATTAGCGTCACAAAGGTCGCGTAAGGAGAGCAAGCATGGGCGAAGTGTTGCCACAGGGCAACCCGCCGAAAAGCCTACGGGGA
>OLPA01001152.1_pt1 | contig 23025 bp, 19 predicted proteins | sample 1672811 | NCBI WGS metagenome assembly OLPA01 (sample SAMEA3136726, study PRJEB25190) | human gut metagenome | biome: human gut; feature: human-associated habitat; material: faeces | place: Austria | collected 2013
GCACACTGCAGGAACCGTTGTGGAAGCGTTCAATGTGATTGGAACGAAGCTGTGAAACGAGGTCGTCAATGACTTCCTCGATCGGCTCAATTTTTTTTGCGGCCGTAAGATCCAGTTTGGTGAACGCCTTATACGCGTAATCCAGCACTTGTGTGACCGCTTCGCCGAGGACAGCCAGTTCCCGATGCGCGTAGGATGAAAGGACGATACCCTTGCTGTTGATTTCCGATGCGGCTTCAGCGATGTTGGTCGCGTAGTCTCCAATACGTTCAAATTCCGAGAAGCACTGGATGTAGTAGTTCAGCAGGTCATTGCCGTGCCCCGGCGGGACATGGCTGGAGAGCTTGATGAGATAATTGTCCACGCTGTCGGCCAATGCGTCGATGTGGTCCTCGTTGCGGTCGATCACGTCGATGGTATGCCGGTCGAAATGATGCAGAACGTCCAGCGCGCTCATCACGCCTGTGCGCGCAAGGCGCGCCATGGCGCTGATGGCGTCCGACGCGGCGGAGAGCGCCAGCGCGGGCGAAGCGAAGAACTTTTCATCGAGCTGGGATAGCTCGTGGTCGACGTTCTCGCCGATCTGCTGATCGTCCTTGACGAGGACGCGGGAGAGCTTTTCAAACTGCCCGCACACCGGCAGGAGCAGGATCGCGGTGGAAAGGCGGAAGATCGTGTGGACGTTCGCGATGGCGCCGGAGGTCATAGTCTGCCCCCACAGGCCGTCGAGCGCGCCCGCATGATGCAGGACGGTCAGCGCCGTGATGATGATGACGGAGGCGCAGAGGTTGAAGATAATGTGGACGACGCCCGTGCGCTTGGCGTCCGCCTTCGAGCCGATGGAGCAGACGATGGCGGTGGTCACGCAGTCGCCGATGTTCACGCCGATGATGATGGCGTAGACCGAGCCGAAGGTCAGCACGCCCGTCATGGAAAGCGCCTGCAGGATACCGATGGTCGCCGACGAGCTCTGAATGAGGAAGGCTACGCCCGTACCAGCGAGGAAGCCGAGCACCGGCGCATCGGCAAGGCCGGAGAACATCTGCGCAAACGCGGGCGACTCACCCAGCGGGCTGACCGCTGCGGTCATGTTCAGAAGGCCGGTAAAGAGGATGCCGAAGCCCATCGTGATGCTGCCGACGGTGTCGCTGTGCGGCGTCTTGATGGCCATGATGAAGAGGATGCCCGCGATGGCCGCAAGGGGCGCGAGCGTGGAGGGCTTGAACAGATTGAGCCACGCGCCGCCGTCGGCGTTGAGGTCGAGAAGGCGAATGATCTGGCCCGTGATCGTCGTACCGACATTCGCGCCCAGAATGACGCCGATCGACTGGTGCAGCGACATCACGCCCGCGCCGACAAGGCCCGAGGTGAGCACGATGGTCGCCGTCGAGCTCTGAATGACCGCCGTGACCGCAAGGCCGAGCAGGAAGCCGACGAGCGGATTGTTCGTCACCTTCTCCATCGCCGCCTTGAGCGCACCGGACGAGCCCTTCTTCAATCCGTCGCCCATGAGCTGCATACCGTAGAGAAACAGCGCCAGCCCGCCGAAGAGCGAAATAAAGTTAAAAATCGTCATACCGTCACCAATCTTCTGTGTGTTCCCGATCCGTATTTTACAGTTCCCGCGGCAGAGACGACATACTGCGCCAAACTCCACCAAATATTATGGTAGCAGAAATTTACAGAATTGCAAGGATTTTCGCAGAAAAGTCCCATATAATTTCCGTCCATATCTTTCTGCTTGCAATTTGTCTTTCCTGTGGTACAATAACGGAAGTAAATGCCACTGCATTTTGAGGAGGTTTTACCATGCTCAACAAGTCCAATCCCATCGGCGTGATGGACAGCGGTATCGGCGGACTGACCGTCGTGCGCGAGCTGCAGCGCATCCTGCCCGGTGAGGACATCATCTACTTCGGCGACAGCGCCAACTGCCCCTACGGCAACAAGACCGCAGATCAGATCTTTGAGCTGAGCTGCCATATGCTCCAGTTCCTCGGCTCCAACGGTGTGAAGTGTACCGCCGTGGCGTGCAACACCATCTCCACGATGGCCGAGCGCCTTCGTCCCTGCTTCGATTTCCGCATCATCAGCATCGTGGAGGAGGCGGCCAAGTATGTCATCCGCGAGAAGCTCTCCAGCGTCGGCCTGATCGGCACGGAATTCACCGTCGCCTCCGGCAAGTATGCCGAACTCATCCATCAGGGCAACCCCGACTGCCATGTGGTCGGCAAGGGCTCTCCCCTGCTCGCGGCGCTCGTGGACCGCGGCGACTTCAACCAGCACGACATCAATCTTGAGATCACCACGCAGGTCGACAACATTCTCTCCCGCGAGAAGGTCAACGACCTGATTCTCGGCTGCACGCACTACCCCATCGTGGAGGAAAACTTCCACGAGTGCTATCCGCAGCTGCACCTCATCAACCCCGCGCTCGAGCAGGCGAATGCCGTCAAGGCGTACCTCGCCGAGCAGAATGCCCTGAACCCGCAGAAGAAGGGCACCTTCACCATCTGTACCAGCGGCGACCCGCAGGTGTACGTCAACGTCGGCAAGCGTCTCGGTCTCTTTGAGGCGAGCGAGCTGAAGGTCGTTCACATCTGAAAACAGCATAAGGAAAGCGCAGCCGTTTGGCTGCGCTTTCTCTTTGCTCTCTTCACTTTTCGCGCTTGCGGAGATAGTACGCCGCCGCGGCGACGACCTCGGCAGCATAGACGCCATAGAACACCATGTTGATGTGCTTTGCCTTCTGCCGCGCCAGCGACATCGCCTCCTGCGTGTAGACGGTGACGGGCAGATAGCCGTCTGCCTTTGGCCCTGTCCGCCAGAAAACGACCGAGCGGTTGCGCCAGATGAAGTTGCAGAGCACATTTCCGTTGTCGTCCTCAATGGTCGCGCCCTCGGTCTGCGAGCGATAGATCGGCGTGTCATTCTCGTAGTAGAGCGGGCTTTCGGCAGCGGCGGTCTCCGTCGCAAACCCTCCGCCGCTGTCATAGGTCGGCTTGACGGGCTTTCGCATATAACGCTTGAACGAGTCAAAGTCCGTGAACTCCACGCCCTCGGCGAGCAGCCTCGTGTCGCCGAAGCCGACGAGCGCGCCGACGGCAGGGACTGCAACGAATCCACCGAAGCCGACAAATACGCCGACGGCAGGGACTGCAACGAATCCACCGAAGCCGACGAGCACGCCGGATGCCGCGCAGACATCAAATCCGACGAGCACGCCGGAAATCACCGAAACGCCCATGCCGACGGAATCACCAGAACCGACCGAAACGCCTGAACCGACACCATCCCCCGAACCCACGCCGACACCCACGCCCGCGCCGACGGGTAAGCTCTACGAGCGCGTGCCGGGAATCGAAATGCCGGGCGAGAAGGTCAATGGGCACGAGTATATCGGCACGCTGTCCATCCCGTCGCTGGGGCTGAAAGTGCCGGTGCAGCGCAACTGGTCGTACGAGAACCTGAGCGTGTCGCCGTGCCGCTATTCCGGCAGCGCCTACGCGGACAACCTCGCTATTATTGCGCACACCTACCACTTTGGCAAGCTGAGCAGCTTGGCGCTGGACGCAACCGTTACCTTCACGGACATGGAGAATAACGTTTTCCGCTACGTTGTGCGGGAGAAAAACACGATTTCGCCCAACGATGCGAACGAAATTGCCCATTCCGACTATGACCTGACGCTTGTGACCTGCACCCTCAGCGGTACAAAACGCGTGGCGGTGTACTGCGAGCGCGTGAAATAATCCAACAAAAGGACTGTCTGCAACGGGCAGCCCTTTTTTCGTGGAATCCGTGCAATCCGGCAGGAATTGACGGGGTGGAGCGCGAAATAAACAAGCACGGCGTTACTTTCGCCGCAGGAAAGGAAAGCAAACTTGAACTGGAAAATACACCTTTATCGTGCTATCCTCTGGCTGATTACGCTGTCCCTGCTGCTGATGATGTTCGGTTTCTCGGCACAGGAAGGCGTGCAGTCCGGCAGCATCAGCGGTAAAATTGCCCGTCCAATTACGGATTCTCTGGCGCAACGGCAGGGACTGACGGGGCAGGCGTACTGGAAGCTGTATGCACAGGTGGATTTTGCCGTGCGGAAAACGGCGCATTTCTTGGAGTACACGCTCTTGGGAATGCTGCTGACGCTGCTGCTGGACAGCTACCGCGCCCGCTGGCACTGGCTGTCATGGGCGGGATGTACGCTCTATGCCGCGACGGACGAAATCCATCAGCTTTTCGTTGCCGGGCGCACGGGCAAGTGGCAGGATGTGCTGCTGGATTCATCGGGCGCGTTGGCGGGGCTGCTGCTGGCGATGTTCATGCTCTGGCTGATTCGGCGGCGCAGGGCGAAAAAGAAATCAACATAATAAATAGGAGGCAGATTATGCTGACAATCGAACAGCTTTACGACCTTAACCACACATTGGCGGCGGATTACCTGCGGCAGTTTACCTATCCGTGGGAGGCGCTTGCGGGCATCAAGGCGGAAATCCTGCGCATCGGCGCGGCGCTTGACCCGGCGGAATACACCGAAATCAGCGAGCACGTCTGGGTGCACAAAACCGCGACGGTTGCGCCGACGGCGTATCTGGGTGCGCCCTGCATCATCGGCGCGCGGACGGAAGTGCGGCATTGCGCGTTCATCCGCGGCAGTGCGCTGGTGGGGGCAGACTGCGTGGTCGGCAACTCTGTGGAGCTGAAGAACGTGATTCTTTTTGATCATGTGCAGACGCCGCACTACAACTACGTCGGCGACAGCATCCTCGGTTATTGCAGCCACATGGGGGCGGGGTCGATTACCAGCAACGTGAAGAGCGACAAGACGCTGGTGACGGTTCGCGGCGCAGGCGAAAGCATGGCAACCGGCTTGAAGAAAATGGGGGCAATGCTTGGCGACTATGTGGAAGTCGGCTGCAACAGTGTGCTGAACCCCGGCACGGTTATCGGGCGGGAGAGCCAAATCTACCCGCTGAGCTGCGTGCGTGGTGAAGTGCCCGAAAGAAGCATCTGGAAAACTGGCGGCGTGGTGGTGAAGAAGCAATGATTCAGCCGATTGTGAGAGATGTGATGTTCCTGTCCTGCAAGAGCCAGATGGCGACGGCGGAGGATTTGCCCGTTGCGCGCGACCTTGCGGATACCCTGCGCGCCCATGCGCACGAGTGCGTCGGCATGGCGGCGAACATGATTGGCGTCCGCAAGCGCATCATTGCGGTGATGGCGGGGAAAACCGTGCTGGTGATGCTCAACCCGGTCATCACGGATCGCCAGATTCCCTTCGCGGCGCAGGAGGGGTGCTTGTCGCTGGACGGCGAGCGCCCGTGTTTGCGGTATCAGCAGATTTTGATGGAATATCAGGATGAGCAGCTGCAGCGGCATGTGCAGCGGTTCTCTGGTTTCACCGCGCAGGTGATTCAGCATGAGGTGGATCATTTGGAAGGCATCATTATTTGAGGTGAGGACATGACTATCACACAAACGCTCTGTCAGGAGTTCCAAACCGCCCCGTGGCAAATCGACGCCGTCATTCGCCTGCTTGACGAGGGCTGCACGCTGCCGTTTATCGCGCGTTACCGCAAGGAACAGCACGGGTCGCTGGATGACCAGAAGCTGCGTGAAATCAGCGAACGGCTGACGGCGCTGCGGGCGCTCGAAGCGCGTCGGCAGGAAATCAGTGAAAGCCTGCAAAAGTTAGATGTCTGGACGGAGAAGCTGCAAAGCGACCTCGATGCTGCCGCGACATTGGCGCAATTGGAGGATATTTATCGCCCGTACCGCCCGAAGCGCCGTACCCGCGCGTCGATTGCCAAGGAGAAGGGGCTGGAGCCGCTTGCGAACGCGCTGATGCTCCAGCAGCGGAACATGATGGCGCCGGAAACCATCGCCCTGCGCTATGTGAACGCGGAGAAGGGCGTCGAAACGGCGGAGGATGCCCTGCAAGGCGCGATGGATATTATCGCCGAGGTCGTCAGCGACGATGCCGCCGTCCGCACGAAGCTCAAAACGTACTACCATCAAACGGCGATGGTCGCGACGGCCGCAGCGAAGGACGAGGACAGCACCTACCGCATGTACTACGACCACCGCGAGCCGCTGCGCCTGATGCCGTCGCACCGGGTGCTGGCGATGAACCGCGGGGAGAAGGAGGGCTTCCTCAAAGTCGCGCTGGACGTGGACAAGGAGAAAGCGCAGCAGCTCGTGCGCTACGGCTTTGTGCAGCAGACGGGCAGCCCGGCGTGCAAGTACGTCGCGCAGGCGTGCGACGACGCGTATACGCGGCTGATTGCGCCGTCGCTGGACACGGAACTGCGCGCGGAATTGACCGACAAGGCGAGTGCAGCGGCGATTCGCGTGTTCGCGCTGAACCTGCGCCCGCTGCTGATGCAGCCGCCGGTGCGCGGGAAGGTCGCGATGGGGCTTGACCCCGGCATCCGCACGGGCTGCAAGGTCGCGGTTGTGGACGAAACCGGGCGCGTGCTGGATACGGGCGTCATTTTCCCGCTGCCCAGCCACGGCAAGGTTGCGCAGGCGAAGGAAACCGTCAAGCGCATGATCCAGAAGCACCGCGTCGGCATCGTCGCCATCGGCAACGGCACGGCGGGACGCGAGACAGAGCAGTTCTTCGTCGAGGTGATGAAGGAGCTGGCGCTGGGTGACGCGCTCAAATACATGGTCGTCAGCGAGGCGGGCGCGTCGGTGTATTCCGCGTCGAAGCTGGCGGCGGAGGAGTTCCCGCAGTTTGATGTCAGTCTGCGTTCGGCGGTGTCGATTGCGCGGCGGCTGCAGGATCCGCTGGCGGAGCTGGTCAAAATCGATCCGAAGGCGATTGGCGTAGGACAGTATCAGCATGACCTGAAAGCAGCGGAACTGGACGCGGCGCTGGGCGGCGTGGTCGAGGACTGTGTGAACAGCGTCGGTGTGGATGTGAATACGGCGAGCGTGTCGCTGCTGAGTTACGTCGCGGGCATCAACACGACCGTCGCAAAGAACATCGTGGCGTACCGCGAGGAAAACGGCGCGTTTACGACCTGTGCGCAGCTGAAGAAAGTGCCGCGCCTTGGGCCGAAAGCCTTCGAGCAGTGCGCAGGCTTCCTGCGCATTCCCGGCGGCAAGGACTTGATAGAGAACACAGGCGTTCACCCGGAGAGTTACGACGCGGCGCGCGCCCTTTTGAAGCACTTTTCGCTCACCCCGGCGGAGGCGGTCGGCAAGCTGCTGACCTTGGCGGACGCGGAGGGGTTCGCGGCGCTGGCGAAGCAGCTGAATGTGGGTGAACCGACCCTGCGCGACATTGCGGCGGAGCTGTCCCGCCCCGGCCGCGACCCGCGTGATGAGCTGCCGCAGGTGCTGATGCGCAGCGACGTGATGGATTTGAAGGACTTGCAGCCCGGCATGGAGCTTCGCGGCACGGTGCGCAACGTGACCGACTTCGGCGCGTTTGTGGACATCGGTGTTCACCGCGACGGCTTGGTGCATATCAGCCAGATGGCGCAGCGACGCGTGAATCATCCGAGCGAAGTCGTCCGAGTCGGCGACATCGTGACCGTGTGGGTGCTGGAAGCGGATGCGAAAACGAACAGAATTAGTCTGACAATGCGTCCGCCGGCGAAAGGGTAAGGCAATTTCTCAACAACCAAAAGCACACAAACGAAAAAACTAACATAACAGACCTGTAACATCCGAAGGGGCGCCGAAGGTTTCCAAAGGGCGATCGGAAAGCCCTTTGGTCGCTCCCGAAGGAGCGAAATCCCTGCGTAACAATCCAATCCTATAAGCAATAGGAGGAAAATTCATGCAAAACATGCGAAAATGGATTGCACTATTCTTGACCATGCTGCTGCCGGTGCTTCCGGCAGCCGCCGAGGAGGAATCAACCATGCTGACAGGCAAAACAGCGACGGAAATCGTTGAGATGATGGGTTTCGGGTGGAATCTGGGCAATACGCTGGACGCAACCGGCGGCAATACCGCGGATGTGACCGCGCAGGAGCAGTCGTGGGGGAACGCGAAAATCACCCCGGAACTGATGGTGCGCGTGAAGGAAGCGGGCTTTGACACCATCCGCATTCCCGTGACTTGGTACCGCTATACCTCGGACGATGGGACGTACACCATCCGCGAGGACTTTCTCCAGCATGTCCGCGAAGTGGTCGAATGGGCGCGAGAGGCGGACTTGTTCGTCATCCTCAATGTGCACCACGAAGCGTGGATTAACGAGCCGAATTTCGCGGCGGACGCGGAGAAAATCGGCGAGCAGCTGACGGCAATGTGGCGGCAGATTGCGGACACCTTCGCCGACTTTGACCAGCATGTGATTTTCGAGGGCATGAACGAGCCGCGCGCGCAGGGTACGAACTATGAGTGGAGCGGCAACGCGGCGTGCTACGCTGCCGTCAACTACCTCAACCAAGTGTTCGTGAACACCATCCGCAAGGACGCCAAGGGCTGCAATGCCGAGCGTTGCCTGATGATTCCGGGCTACGCGGCGACCAGCTCCCCGGCGGGCACGGCGGCGATTGCCCTGCCGACGGTGGATGGCGAAGCGGCGGCAAACATCATCGTGTCCGTGCATTCGTATGATCCGCAGACCTTCTGCCTGCAGGACACGCAGACGACGTTCGACCCGGAGAAGGATGGCACGAAAATCAACCGCGTGTTCGAGAACATCAAGGAAACCTTCCTTGACCGGGGGATTCCGGTCGTGATGGGCGAAACGGGTGCGACGAACACGAATGGCAATCACGACGAGCGCGCGAAGTGGGCGTACTGTGTCGCGCAGAATGCCCAGCGCTACGGCGTGCCGATTGTCATCTGGGATAATGGGAACAATCAGACGTCCGGCGGTGAGTGCCACGCCTGGATTCGCCGCGCAGTGAATCCGAAGCTGCGCAGTCAGACGACGAGCGTGGTGTACCCGCAGGTGCTGGACGCGCTGTGGGAAGGCAAGAACAGCACGGCATGGGGCAGTGCGCTGACGGAAGTGCGCGCGGAGGCGGACGAGAGCATCCTCTGGGCGAACGCCGACGGCTTGACGAGCCAGAAGGAATGGGATTCCTCCTACATCCAGCTCGAAGCGAAAATGGAGTGGTTCGCGGACGGCGCGCGCATTGGCATTCGCTATTCCGGCGCGGGTACGCCCAAAATCGTGCTGGACAGCGCGGAAAAGAGCGTCTGGTGGATTCTGGTGGATGCGGCGAGCGTCGAACAGAACGCGGACGGCACGAAAACCGCGTGGTTCACGAGCGAAATCCTGCTGGCGGAAATGCGCAAAAACGGCGTTGATAACCCTGCACAGCTGCAAAATTGTTATGTCATCGCGACGAACGGGAAGATTACCGCTTACCGCATCAAGGTGGAGGGCATGGCGGCGGCGCAGACGACCTACCATGTGAACGGCAGCGCGATTCATCAGGCGGATTTGCCGGATGCCCCGACCTACCCGCACATGACCTTCTGCGGCTGGTACACCACGCCGGATTACCAGCCCGGCACGGAAGTCACGGGCGCAAGCGGCGCTTCGGACGCATGGGCGAAGATGGCGCTGGACATGAGTGTCATTAAGTAACAAAGGAGTCAAACAACGTTGGATTTTGAATATCTGCTGTTTTTGCAGAACCTCCGGGCGGAGGCGCCAAACTTCATTAACAGCTTGCTGCTCTTCATTTCGGAATTTGCCGCCGGGTCGCTGCCGGTTGTCATTATTGTCGTATTCTACTGGTGCATCGACAAGCGCACCGGGCAGCGGATGGGGTTGTGCTTCGCGGGTGCAACGATGGTGACGCAGCTCATCAAGAATATCGCGTGCGTCTATCGCCCGTGGAAGCAGGATGCGCGGCTGCAAATCGCTCCGGAAGCGGCGGCAACGGCAACGGGCTACTCGTTTCCCAGTGGACATGCGACACTGGCAGCGTCCTTTTACGGCAACCTCGCGGCATACCTGAAAAAGTACAGCAAATGGTGGATTCTGCCGTGCGTGCTGCTGACGCTGCTGACGGCGTTTGCCCGCAACTGGCTCGGCGCGCACACGCCGCAGGACGTGCTGGTTGGGATGATGATTGCGCTGGTCGTGCTGCTGCTGTCAAAATACCTGCTGAACTGGGCGGACGGCGGCAAGAACCGCGACTGGCTGCTGGCGATTATCGGCGTCATCCTATCTGCCGCGATGCTGATTTACACCAGCGTGAAGCCGTATCCGATGGATGTGCTGCCGGACGGAACGCTGCTGGTTGACCCGTGGGACATGGTGACGGACTGCTACAAGGCGGCGGGGGCGATGATGGGCTTCTGCCTTGGCTGGGTGCTGGAGAGGCACTTTGTCGGTTTTGATGCAAAGGGTGCGGGCAAGGCGCGCATGATTCGCGGCGTGGTTGGCGTAGCGCTGCTGTTGGCGGTGCGGAAGGGGCTGAAGGCAGCGGGGAATCTGCTGCTGGATGCACACTGGCTGGGCTTTGCAGAGATGTTCGGACTGATGCTGTTCGCGATTGTGCTGTATCCGGCGCTGTTCCAGTGGGCGGAGAGAAGGAAAAGCAAATCATGAAATTGGGTGCTTCGGGCGAAAATGGCTCGGAGCGCCTTTTTTGTGTACGCATTTTGTGCATGAACGCATATGTGCCGGGATATGATAGGAATACGCACCCGGAAAGGATGCAGGAAAGAGAGGAAAGACGCATGGAAGAACGCAAATGTGTCGGTTGGCAGGAACAGGAGACATCCCGCCTGTTTTCCGCTGTGCAGGAGGCGCGGGGCAGCGGCGCACCGCTTCGGCAAGTGTTCGAGGACTTATCCGTGGACTTGGGACGCAAGCCCAACAGCATCCGCAACTACTATTACGCTTGTTTGCGGAATCAGGAGCAGAATACGCCGCGCGTACAGGCATTCATTCCCTTCACGGAGGCGGAGACGCATGACCTCTTGCGTCAGGTGCTGACGGGCTGCGGGCAGGGCATGAGCGTCCGCGCGTGTGTTATGCGGATGGCAGACGGCGACCACAGCCGGATGCTGCGCTATCAGAATAAGTACCGCGCGATTTTGAAGCATCATCCGGAGATGATTGCGCAGGTGCGGCAGGAGCTGCTGGCAGAGGGCGTTGCTGCGCCTGCGCAGGGGAAGAATCCGCCTGATGAGGCAGAGAACCGCGCCGCGTCCCAGATGATGGCGGAACCGTGCGTGCTGAAAATACTGGAGGGCATGAAGGAGCTGCTTCAGCGGGCGTCGGCGGCGGAGGAAAAGGAGCAATTGCAGCGTACGCTCGATCGAATGCGCGTGGAGCAGGATTTGCGGCGGATTGCGTGGGAGAAGGATTATGACGCGGCTGTGCAGCTGATTCGGGAGATGCAGGCGTGCTTGGAAAGCGTTCGTAATTCGCTGGACGGGGAGAAGCGCTGCGATGTGGAGGATTGCCTTGCGAAAGCCGCCTCGTTCCCCAATAAACATGCGGGAGAAGCATGAAAGTGTCACCGATTGAATCGCGTGTAAGGACTAAGGTGGAGGACTTCGGCACGCTTCATTCGCCCCTTGCGTTCCCCCGAAAAATGCGGTATACTGTCCTTGTAAAGGGGGCATCCACATGGAAATCGGAATTCGGCTGCATGATACGGCGGGGAGTAATTTGGAGGAACACCTGTGTAACGCAAAGGAGCAGGGGTTTTCCTGTGTCCATATCGCGATGAGCAAGGTTGTGCCGGGGTTTAAGATGGCGGATGCGCCGGAACTGCTGACGGACGCGCTGGCGGATGAGGTGCGCGGGCTGCTGGAGAAGTACAATCAGCGGTGCGTGCTGCTGGGGTGCTATTTGAACCTGTGCAGCCCCGATTTGTCGGCGCACGAGCGCACGCTGATGAATTATCGTGCGCATTTGCGGTTCGGCAAAAAAATCGGCGCGCTGATGGTCGGCACGGAAACCGGCGCGCCCAATATCGGTTACAAATCCTGCCCGGAGTGCCGGACGGAGGAGAGCCTGCGCCTGTTTATCGAGCGCGTGAAGCCCGTCGTCCGCTGGGCGGAGGAAGAGGGCATGATATTCGCTATCGAGCCGGTCACGCGGCACATCGTCTGCACGGCGGAAAGGTGCCAGCGGGTGCTGGCGGAGGTGCAGTCCGAAAACCTGCGGGTTATTCTTGACGCAGTGAACCTGCTCGACCGCGAGAACGTCCATCAGGCGAAAGAAGTCGTGACGGATGCGATTGCGCGTTTGGGGGATTCCGCCGAGCTGCTGCACATCAAGGATTTCCTGCCCGATGGCACGGACGAGTGCGCATGGGCGCGGCAGAATATCGCGAATGTCAACATGTTTGATGGGCTGCTGTCGATTGCGCCGGGGCTGGGGCAGATGGATTACCGCCCGCTGATGCAGCTCGCGAAGCGCCGGAATCTGCCGATGACGCTGGAGAACACAAATCCGCAGAACGCGGTGTCGGCGCGCCAGACACTCGAAAAGACGCTGGAGGAATGCTGAATGGCAATGGATTTGCAGCGCCTGATGAGTCTGCTGCGCCAGTGTATGCAGCGCTACGATATGGTGTCGGCGGGGGATAAAATCGCGGTCGGACTGTCCGGCGGCAAGGATAGCCTGACGCTGCTGATGGGGCTGAAGCACCTCCAGCGGTTCTATCCCGTGCCGTACGGGCTGTGCGCGATTCACGTCGGCAGCGGTGCGCCGGGCAGCGAGGCAGACGTGGAGACGATGCGGCAGTTCTGCGAAGGATTAGACGTGCCGTTCTATTTTGTGGATGCAAAGGTGTACCAGATTGTATTTGAAATCCGCAAGGAAAAGCACCCGTGCAGCCTGTGCGCCAAGCTCCGACGCGGCGCGCTCAACGACAAGGCAATGGCGCTGGGATGCAATAAAATCGCGTATGCGCACCATCAGGACGATTTCATCGAAACGAGCCTGATGAACCTGATGCTGGAGGGGCACTACGACTGCTTTCCGCCCGTGACGCACCTTGACCGCACGAACCTGCAAGTCCTTCGCCCCATGCTCATGGTCAAGGAGCGCGACGTGATTGGCTTTGCACGGAGGGAGGATCTGCCTGTTGTCAAGAATCCATGCCCTGCCGATGGGCATACGCGCCGGCAGGATGTGAAGGACTTCATCCGGCGCAGTCGCGACGTCTTTCCGCAGGGACGCGAATGCCTATATGCGTCGCTGCTGGACTATTTCGACCGAAATGTGACGAAAAATGCAAAAAACGGGTAAAAATCCTCCGAAAACGATATCTTTGGTGAAAAACAACAAAAGCTTTCGAAAAAAATACGAAAAAATGGCGCATTTAGCCGAAAAAAATGTACAAAACGCCCGAAAACAGGGAAGTAACGCTGTAATGATGACAAGTAACCTACTTGACACCATCCGAAAGTAGTGTATAATGGACAATATACGTTGGTATAGGTGACTGATTGCGGGGATGCGGTTCGTCCACTTGCCAATGTATAAGAATGGCTGAAGTGTCACTAAGAACCGAATTTGGCAGATGCGAAATGCCCTCCGACGCAAAATTATCGGGGGGGGGTATTTTGTCTGCCGATTTTGCAACCTCTGGTTTCACACCGCCCGATGGAAAGTAGGACAAGCCAATGATTACCATGCAGGAAATGGAGAAGGAGCTGGCCATTTACCGCAAGAACTTTACCGCGGTTCGCCTCATCAGCGAGGCAGATATCTTGCGTACAATTGAAGCGCGCAAGCACAATCCGGCTTCACGCGCCTGCCCCTGCCGGGATGGGCGGATGACATCGCAGGGATGCCGAAACTGCATCGTTCTCCGGGCGTACATGGAGAAATGCAAGAAAATCAAGCTCGAATACGATGACCCGAATGTCTATCAGGTGACAGCGCGTTACCTGCATGTCGAGGGCGGGCGCTATGTGCTGGAACTGGTGCAGAAACTTGACGACGACATGATGATTGACGCCGAGTCGGGCGAGAAGCTTGCCAATCGCCTGTCCAGTTATGAGGACAAGCTGTACCACGATGCGCTCACGGGGACGCTCAACCGCCGCTATTACGAGGAACACATGTGCAAAACCGTCTATGAGGCGGGCATTGCCATGATTGATGTGGATAACTTCAAACTTTATAATGATGTTTTCGGGCACCGCGCGGGCGATGTTGTGCTGGAGACGATGGCGCAGTCCGTTAAGCTGCATACCGCGAGCGGCGATCTGCTGGTGCGCCTGGGCGGAGACGAGTTCCTGCTGGTTATGCCCGGCATCCCCGCTGACCGCCTGTACAGCCGCCTGCTGCAAGTGAGCGAGGCGGTGCACAATACGCCTGTGCCGGGGTACACGAATCTGCAAATTTCGATTAGCATCGGCGGCGTGATGGGCAATGGCCGCCTGCTGGAAACGGCCGTGGAGCAGGCCGACCAGCTGATGTATCAGGCGAAAACGCGCACGAACATGGTTATGACGGAGATGATGCTGGCGCAGTCGTCGGAGCAGGAGAATGAGCTGCACGCGCGGAAAGAACGCATCCTGATTGTGGATGACTCGGAGTTGAACCGCGCGTTGCTGACGGAAATGCTGGAGGACGACTACGAAATTCTGGAAGCTGCGAACGGGCAGGAGTGCATGGACATTCTGAACGCGGGCAGCGATAAAATTTCGCTGATGCTGCTGGATCTGCTGATGCCTGTGATGGACGGCTTCGAGGTGCTGGCGTCGATGAACCGCAGCCACATGCTGGAAAATCTGCCGGTTATCATGATATCCAGCGAGGACTCGGATGCTTTTATCCGCCGCGCCTACGAGCAGGGCGTGAGCGACTACATCAGCCGCCCGTTCGATGCGAAAGTAGTCTATCGGCGCGTCTACAACACCATTAAGCTGTACGCCAAGCAGCGGCGACTGGTGTCAATGGTCACGAGCCAAATCCTCGAAAAAGAAAAGAACAACATGGTGCTGATTAACATCCTGAGCCATGTGGTGGAGTTCCGGAACGGTCAAAACGGCTCGCATGTGCAGCATATGCGGCAACTGTCGGAGCGGATTCTGGAGACGCTGTGCGCCAAAACCGACCGCTACCGCCTGACCCCGCAGGACTGCGACCTGATTGCCCTTGCGTCGTCGATGCACGATATTGGTAAAATCGCCATTGACGCGAAAATTCTGAATAAACCCGGCAAGCTGACGCCGGAAGAGTTCGAGCAGATGAAGCAGCACACGATTCTTGGCGCGAAGATGCTCGATGATCTTGCGGCGCACCACGACGAGAAGCTGGTGCGCACGGCCTGCGACATTTGCCGCTGGCACCACGAGCGCTATGATGGGCACGGCTATCCCGATGGTCTGGTGGGGGACGAAATCCCGATTTCGGCGCAGGTTGTTTCGCTGGCGGATGTGTACGATACGCTCATCAGCGAGCGCGTCTACAAACCCGCATACAGCCACGAACAGGCGATGGCTATGATCCTGAACGGCGAGTGCGGCGTGTTTAATCCGCTGCTGATTGAGTGCCTGAAGGAACTTCGGGAGACGCTGCGGTGCGAGCTTGACGTGCCGCCGCTTAACGTGAAGCGCGAAAAAGCACCGGGCGACGGCGCAAAACCTGCGGAATCCAAAGCATAAAAGACGACCCGGCTGCCGGAAATATCGGCGGTCGGGTCGATTCTTACCACTGGTTAACGTGTACGCGATTTTCTTCGTAGCGGCTGGGGCGCACTGCACGCATGTCGATATCCTCTGCTGGATAGCCGAGCGCGAGGATCGAGTGCGGTACAATCGTCTCCGGCAGCTGGAAAATTGCCGCCTGCCGCTTCACGCGCTTTTCGTCCGGCCAAGTGCCGAGCCAGACCGATCCGATGCCGAGGTCGTTTGCCGCTAACGTCATGTTCTGCGCGGCAATCGCGGCGTCAATCACCCAGAAATCCGGCGCGGGCGGAAAAGCGCGGTCGAGGTCGCCGCAGACAAGAATCGCCGCCGCTGCCTGATTCAGCATCCGCGCGACGCGCCCGTTCGCCTCCGCCATCTGCGCGAGTTTTTCCCGGTCGGTTACGACAATGAACGCCCATTCGCGCGCATTGACGGCGCACGGCCCGCTCATCCCGGCTTCGAGAATGGTGTGGAGTTTGTCGGGGTCAATCGGCTTGTCGGCAAATTTGCGCACGCTGCGGCGGGTGAGGATGTTCTGCATGGTGTCCATCGGTCAAAATCTCCTTCCATTCATATGGATTCAGCATAGCACAGTTTTCTGCTGAATGCAAAGCGGAAAGCGCAAAAAATCGCGGGTGTAAAATTGTGCAGCCGCAAAGTTTCCCGGCGGGTCATGTACAAATGGGAAAGAATGCGGTATAATAAAACATGAGCCGCGAGGAACGGCTCGGAAAGGATGAAACACCAATGCTCGATCAGAACGTTGCACGGGAAGTATTGCAGGAAGCGGTACGCACCGGCGGTGATTTCGCTGAAATTTTCATGGAAGACCGCATTGACCACGCAATGGGGATGCGCTCTCATAAGCTGGAAAGCGCGACGACCAGCCGGACGCACGGCGCGGGCGTGCGCGTGTTCAGCGGTACGAATGCGATTTATGTCTACACCAACGATACCAGCCGGGAAGGGCTGATGAACTGCGCGCGTCAGGCGGCGGCTGCGGTGCGCGGCGGTAAGGGCTGTGTCGTTGCGCCGTTTAAGCCGTGGGATGCCTCCCGCCCGGAAGAAATTCTGCTCCTGCCGACTGACGTCAAGGCGGCACTCAAGGCGGAGAAGCTCCGCGCGGCGGAAGCGGCGGCGCGCAGCATTTCCCCGGAAATTATGCAGGTGATGGCGAATTATGGCGACCATGTGCAGGATGTGTGCATCTGCAATACCGAGGGCGTGTTCGTGACCGACCGCCGTGTGCAGACGCGCCTGCGCGTGAGTGCGATTGCCAGCAACGGCACGGAGAATCAGTCCGGCAGTGATGCGCCCGGCGCGTCCATGGGCTTTGAACTGTTTGACACGCGCGTGAATGCGGAAGAATCAGGAAAAATCGCCGCCCAGCAGGCAGTGACGATGCTTCATGCGCCGGTATGCCCGGCAGGCGTGATGCCAGTTGCGATTGACAACGGCTTCGGCGGCGTTATCTTCCACGAGGCGTGCGGCCATTCGCTGGAAGCCACCAGCGTGGGCATCGGCGTGAGCGAATTCTGCGGCAAGCTCGGCCAGCAGATTGCCTCGCCCATCGTGACCGCCATCGACGACGGCACGCTTGTCAACAACTGGGGTCAAATTCATGTGGACGACGAAGGCACGCCCAGCCAGCGCACGGTGCTGATTGAGAACGGCATTTTGAAGAGCTACATGGTTGACCGCCTCGGCAGCCGCCGGATGAATCACCCGATTACCGGCTCCTCCCGCCGCGAGAGCTATGCCTATGCCCCCACGAGCCGTATGCGCTCCACCTTCATCGCCCCCGGCAATGACAGCAACGAGGAAATCATCGCGTCCATGGGCGACGGTCTGTATGCGCGCAAGATGGGCGGCGGCTCGGTCAACCCGGCGACGGGCGAATTCAACTTCTCCGTGGCGGAAGCGTATCTGGTGCGCGACGGCAAGATTGCTCACCCGGTGCGCGGCGCGTCCCTGATTGGGCGCGGCAGCGAAATCCTGATGAAGATTGACCGCGTTGGCAAAGAACTGGAACTGTCGCAGGGCATGTGCGGCTCCAAGAGCGGCAGCGTCCCGACCGACGTCGGTCAGCCGATGATTCGCGTCAGCAGCATCACCGTGGGCGGCCGCTAAGGAGGAAAAGCAGATGAAAGTCAACGAATTTTTGAATGAGGTGCTCGCGGCAGCCAAGGCGGCGGGCATTGATCCGGCGGAAGTATATTATCATGGCGGCGACAGCTTCAACGTGAGCGCACTGGACGGCGAAATCAGCGATTACAAGGTGGCATCCTCGTGCGGGGTGTCCCTGCGAGGCATGTTTGGTGGCAAGATGGGCAGCGCGTCCACCGAGGCGTTTGATGATGATGCCGTCCGCCAGCTGATTGACGGCGTGAAGGAATCCGCCACCCTGCTGGAAACCGATGAGCAGGATGAGATTTTCGCGGGCGAAGAAAGCTATCCGACCATCGAAAAGGAAGAAAGCGACGTCGCGACGACGAGCGCTGAAGAGAAAATTGAGAAGTGCCTGAAGCTGGAAGCCTTGGCGAAAGCTGCTGATCCGCGCATTGTTCGCGTGCCGAGCGCGCTGGTCGCGTCCTCCAGCAGCGATGTCATCCTGCGCAACAGCTATGGGCTGAATTTGCAGGATTCGGGCAGCTACTTCTTCTCCTACACCAGCTTGGTTGCGAAGGACGGCGCGTCCACCGCGGTCAATGGCAAGGTGGCTGTGTCCAGCCGCTTTGACGGAATTGACCCGGAGAAAATTGCTGCGGATGCGGCGAAAGAAACGCTGTCCCAGCTGAACGCGTCTCCCGTGCCGACGGGCGAATACCGCGTGATTTTCCGCTATGATGCCATGCAGAGCCTCTTGCAGACGTTCTGGGGCGTGTTCTCGGCGGAGAATGCCCAGCAGAATCTGTCCCTCTTCGCAGGCAAGGAAGGGGAAAATGTTGCGGCGGACGTTGTGACCATCGTCGATGACCCGCTGATGAAGGGCGGCTTGGCGACGAGCGCGTTCGACGGCGAGGGCAGCGCCAGCCGCACGAAGAAGGTCGTAGACAGCGGCAAGCTGACGACCCTCCTGCACGACCGCAAGACGGCGCGCAAGCAAGGCGTTGCATCGACTGGCAATGCCGCGCGCGTGGGCGGACGCATCATGGTTGCGCCGACGAACCTGTACATTGCCGCAGGCGAGAAGTCGCTGGATGAACTGATGGCGGACGTGGGCAACGGCGTGGTGATTACTGAACTGGCGGGTCTGCACGCGGGCGCGAATCCCTCCAGCGGCGATTTCAGCCTGCTCAGCAAGGGCTACACCATCGAAAATGGCAAGCGCGGCCGCGCCGTGGAGCAAATCACGGTGGCGGGCAACTTCTACCAGCTGCTGAAGAGCATCCGCGCCGTCGGCAGCGACCTGACCTTCGAGGGCAGCAGCATCGGCAGCCCGTCTGTGGACGCTGGCACGCTCAAAATCTCCGGCTAATCTGTTCTATCAAGGGGAAGCGCGGCATTTTCGCCCGTTTCCTCTTTTTTTGATTTTCGCCAACCAAACCGACGGATGCGGCGTCTAATAATATAGGGAATCCCCAAGCAACGGGAAAGACTGCTAACAGCAGGGTGCAGGTGATTCATTGCCCCCTGGTCGCTCCCACAGGAGCGCCCCCTGCGCAACACAATAAAGGGAACACTCCCGCGAATCGCACCCCAAAATCAGAAAGGAGGCGTAACCGCAATGACCGAACAGCAGCTTCGCGAGAAGCTCCAATTCGCCTACGGAACCATGCCGGACGCAACCCGCGCAGCTTTTGAGCATTCGCTGACGCATCACCGCGCGCCGGAAACACACCGAAGCATCGGCTTGAGCCGGATGATGCGCATCGTCATCACCGCTGTGCTGATGGCGCTGATGCTGACGGCGGTTGGCGTGGCGGCGGCGCGGTTCTTCAGCGTCACCGACGTCCACCCCGCGCAGGACGGCACGGAAGGGGACTATCAGGCGCATTATCTCGCGCTGGAGGAGCGGTATGACAGCGATTTGCTGTCTGTGTCAGTCAACGACGCCGTGTACGACGGCAGCGTGCTGGCTTTCACGATGGAGATGGCGGCAAAAACGGACGACGTGCTGGCGGTGGAAGTGCGCATATGCGGCGAATGCGACGGAAAAATGTACCGTTTTGACCCGCTGGATGTCTACGGCGGCGAGTTCCAAAGTCTGCTGATGCTGCCCGACCTCGGCGGCACATTCGATGGAGAAAAGTACGCTGCGGAGGGTATCCTGCTCGACGAAAATGGGCAGATGCCGCCGGAAGGAAAGCCGATTGCGTGGACAATCGAAATCGACGTGCTGAAAGCTGTCTGGCAGACGGAAACCATGCCGGATGACCTGTATGAAGCGCTTAGCGAAGAGGACGACGTGGCGCAGTACATCCATGAACAGGCGGAGCAGCGCATCATCACGCTGACGGACGCGGGCGTGGAGGACTACCTGCTGGAAATGTGCGGCGCGGGCTGGAACGAGATAGAACAGATCTCCAAGGCGGATTTGCTCCTGCGCTGCGGCGGCTTCGAGCGCGCGGAAACATATACCGTGGCGTTCGCGACGGAAGGGAATACGCAGTACGTCCACCCGGAGTTGTCCGGCTTGCGGATTCCGCTGGACGGGTACGCGGCGGTTGTGGACTATGTGCGCGCATCGTTCCTCGGCGGGTGCGTGGTGCTGCACTGCGAAGCGCCGAATGGAACGGCACTGCCGAATGGGACGGCACTGCCAAATGGAACGGCACTGCCGGACGTGTGGCGAATCTACCGCAACGACGAGCAGAATCCGGCGGGTGAAGCGGGATGGGCGCGCGCGTCGGGCTATGCGGGCGTGCCGGGCGGCGTGGTGGACGTGAATCAGCCGTCCATCTGCCTGTACTTTGCGCCGTGCGCGGATTTGACGAGCTTGCGCATCGTGCCAGAAGGCGAAGCAGGCTTCACGCTGAATTTGTCGGGAGAGAAGGGGACGGAATGAACGAAGCGACATGGATCGAAAAGATGCGCGCGGTTGAGGGAACACTCTACCATGTGACCTGCGCCATGCTGCGCGAGGAGTATGACCGCCGGGATGCGATGCAGGAGACGGCGCTGCGGGCGTGGGAGAAGCAGTCGACGCTGCGCAAAGAGGAATATTTCGGCACATGGGCGGTGCGCATCTGCATCAACGTGTGCAAGGACATCCGCCGGAAGAGCAAGCCCGTTATGTCCACTGACGACGTGCCGGAAATCCCTGCGCCGCCGGAAGACGCGGACTTCCGCCTGATGCTGGACAATCTGCCCGATACGCTGCGCCTGCCGGTCGTGCTGTACTATCTGGACGGGCTGACGGTGGCTGAAACCGCGCAGGCACTGGGCGTTCCGGTGGGCACGGTGAAATTCCGGCTGCATCAGGCGCGGAAAAAGCTGCGCGTGGAGCTGGACGCCCCGGAGGGAGAGGGGGCAAACGTGCAATGACCGAGCGGGAACTGCGGGAGAAGCTGCAATCCGCCTACGGAACCATGCCGGACGCAACCCGCGCCGCCTTTGAGCATTCGCTGACGCACCACCGAGTGGAAACGCGCAATCCCGTCCGGATGAGCCGGAGAATGCGGACGATTGTCACGCTTGCTCTCATGCTGATGATGCTCACGGCGGTCGGCGTAGCGGCGGCGAAGATGGCGAGCGTGACGGACTATCCGCCGCCGTCGGGGCTGACGCCGGAATACATGTCACATTTGGTCGCGCTGAACGAAGCCTACGACGGCGATTTGCTCACGCTGTCCGTCAATGACCTTGTGTTTGACGGCACGACGGTCGAAGTTGCCATGAACGTGCAGCCCAAGGCGGGCAAGCAGGTTTTCATGGACATGGAAGTCACGGCGGAGTGTGCCGGGCGGGCGTACACACTGGAAATTGAGGGCTGCGGGGGCGGCGATTTCATGAGCGGCATGTTCCTGCCGGATGAAACGGACAGCTGGAGTGACTCACCATTTGGGTTCGACGGTGTGCTCTGGGATGACGACATGCAGTCGCCGCCGGAAGGCGTGCCGATTGCGTGGGCGATGACGTTCGAACTGCTTCAGCCCGTGTGGGAGGTGGAATATCTGCCGGACGCGCAGTATCAGGCGCTCTTGGCGGGCGGAGCGGACACGCTCGAAGCCTATGTGCAGAATAACTGGCGGCAGCAAATCATCACCGTGACGTATGGCAGTCTGGTAGAGTATCAGTATGCGGCGGAGGCGGCGATGCTGGCGGACGGCACCATTACCGAGCCGCTTTCGGGCAGCCGGACGGAGCAGCTGCTTTCCTGCGGCGGATTCCGGCGCGCGGACACAATCATCGTGCAGTTCACAACGGATTTTGCGGATAAATACGCGCATCCGGAGCTGGTCGGCAAGCGCATCGACATGGGGGACTACGACCTCGTGATTGACAATGTGAACTTGTCATTTATGCGCGCGAACATCACCATGCACTATGAATTTTCAGCGGCGTATACCGAGGACGAAATCTGCCAAATGACGAACCTGCCGAACGCTTGGCGCGTGTATGTCAACGGCGAGACCGATTCCGGTTACGACGCCTACGCGAATTTCCAGCAGGTCACGAACGGCGCGTACGGCGTGGATACGCCCGAACAGCTGACTGTCGGCTTCGACTTCTACCCGGCGGAGACGGACATCACGCGGCTGACGTTTGTACCGATTCGCAATATGGGAGAGAGGTGGGATGCTTGCCATCCGGATGAGGAGAAGGGGTTTACGCTGGAACTTCAGAAATGATGCGCATATTTGCATAGAAAACGCAACATATGAACAGGACATCATATTTTTTCGACTAACCATTTGCGTTTTTCCGCCAACCATGCTATAATGAGAGCGATTTAGGCAAGGAGGCGGAATGCGTGGCGGAGACAGAAGAGAAGCTGGAGGTAGAGGGCTGCGGTTTCCTGTGTGTGCACGAGAAAGTGGTGGAAAAAGTGCAGCACGAGTTGCCGCAGGAGGAAACGCTGCTGCGGCTGGCAGATTTGTTCAAGGTGTTCGGCGACGGGACGCGCGTGCGCATCCTGTTCGTGCTGCTGACGGCGGAGGTGTGCGTGTGCGACCTCGCGAAGCTGCTGGGCATGACACAATCCGCCGTATCGCACCAATTGCGCGTGCTGAAACAGGCACGGCTGATTAAGGCGCGGCGCGACGGCAAGACCGTGTTTTATTCGCTGGCGGATGACCATGTGGCGACGCTGCTGCGGCAGGGCATGGAGCATGTCTGCGAGGGCAGCGGGGGAGAATGCGGGGAATAATCAATCATCAGCATAAAAAGAGGTTCTTCACGGAAAGTTGGGGGCAAACAAGGGCTTAGGCGAAGCGCCAAAAAGCTGCACGCGGAAGGAGCATGAAAGCGCGACCAACTCAATCGCGAAAA
>OLPA01001165.1_pt1 | contig 22891 bp, 20 predicted proteins | sample 1672811 | NCBI WGS metagenome assembly OLPA01 (sample SAMEA3136726, study PRJEB25190) | human gut metagenome | biome: human gut; feature: human-associated habitat; material: faeces | place: Austria | collected 2013
ATAACTGCTTTATCCCCAGCAATCTCATCTAAGGAACGGTATGAACGCAGAAATCAGAGAAAGGCGGTGACTCTGACAAATGGCAAAAAAGCAGGGACATTATTGTAAAGTCTGCGGAATGTATCAATCCAACGAGAGCTTTTCCGGTAAAGGGCATAATGCTCATATCTGTAAAAAGTGTGCGGCATTGACACCGGAAGAACGTTCCAAAGAAGCAACCCTAACACGGCTGCTGAATCTTCCGTATCGCTTGTCTGCGGAACAGAAAGCATGGCTCCAAGGACTGCAAAAGGATAAATGCCAGGAAATTGCGGAGACCGCCAGGGCGGTTTATGCAGAGCATTTCCCCTATGCTAAAAGAAATGAACGCAAAAAACAGCTTCACATTAACGAAATGACATTTGCGGTCAATGATGAATTGTGGGATGAGTATGGAGATCCCTTTGACGCACAAATAACATTTACGCTTGACCGTAAATCACGGCTTATTTCATGTACACAAGATGATGATACCGATACGGCGGAGTTATCCGATAAGGAAATGAAAAAGCTGCTGAACCGCATCGTCAACGAGTATGAGGTGTTCTGTTGGGAAGAAGATTTTTCTCAAGCTAACCTCTATTCCGTTGATGAGGACGATGACGAAAATGAGGTTTCTGACGAAAACGAAAATACCGATGATGAAGAACAGCCTTCATGGTCCGTCTTGGTCAGCTACTCAAATGGTGAAAAGCAGCAGATGAAAGGTTTTGACATCCCCCTTCGTATCAATGAGCTGGCTTTGGATTTACTTCAATATTTTGAGGATGACGATGATATGGATTTTGATGATGAAACCTATTTTTGAACGGAATAACGGAATTTCACTTGCAGGGCACCCGATTTTGGGTGCCCTAATTTTATGGGATAAAGGAGGGCAGACAATTCATGCCAAGCAAACTGCAAATGTATGAGCAAATGGCAGACCGCACCGCAAAGCAGGTTACGGGCAGCTTCGGGGAATGGACGGCGTTCCTGGAAACAATGGGACGGCTCTACAAATATCCGTTCCATGAGCAGTTGATGATTTTTGCTCAAAAGCCGAATGCAACTGCCTGTGCCGACTACGACCTTTGGAATAAGCAAATGGGCAGATATGTTCGTCGTGGTTCCAAGGGCATTGCGTTGATCGACACCAGCGGCGACAATCCAAGGCTCAAATATGTTTTTGATGTTTCTGACACAGGCGGCAGGGAAAATTCCCGCCGCCTTAATCTTTGGGAATATAAAGACGAACATCAGGATGCTGTTACCGCCTCTTTGGAGAACCGCTTCGGTGTGTCCGGTGAAAAAGGTCTTGCCGATCAGCTGGAACAGATTGCTTCCAAACTTGTGACAGAATACTGGAACGACAACAGCCGGGACATCCTCGGCATCCTTGAAGATTCTTTCCTTGAGGAGTATGATGATTACAACGTAGAGGTCGCATTTCGTAATGCGGCCACCGTCAGCACCACTTATACGCTTATGTCTCGCTGTGGACTCAACCCCGGCGATTATTTTGAGCATAAGGACTTTTTAAGCGTATTCGACTTTAACACCCGTGATACGATTGCCGTTCTCGGCTCGGCTGTTTCCAATAGCAGCGAGCAGATTTTAAGGCAAATCGCTGTCACCGTTAAAAATTACGAGCGAGAAGCAAGCCTGTTAAGGCAGGCGGAAAGGACGCAGAATGATGGAAAACAATCTGGATTACACGCAGAACGGGGATTACTTGATTCCCAATCTGACCTTGAACGAGACCGAACCGAAGCCTCTGGGCAAGTACGGACGCATGAGGAAACAGTATCTGCAGGAGCACCGGCAGGTGCTGTGGAACAGCATGATACTGTCGGGGACCCTGTACCCCCATCTGAGGGAGATCGACGAGACGGCGAACCGCAGACTGGAACAGATGATGCCGGAACTGATGAAACAGAATGGCGTGACAGAGGAGCTGAAAGCGAAAGACCCGATGATGTGGACGGGACTCATGAACAACCTCAAAAACCAGGCAGAGGAAATCATCCTCACAGAACTGATTCACGCATAACCGGACAGCTCACCCTCTTTGATGTGGGGCTGTTCCCGACTGAACAGGAACAAATCGCTATTATTGATGAAGCGGAGAGTGTAAAACCTACACCCTTCGCTTTTTCTTTTGCCCAAAGAGATATTGACGATGTGCTCCGTCTTGCCAGTAATTCCGAGCATACACGAATGAACGTAGCCGCTGCATTCCAAAAGCAGAAGTCGGCGGAGGAAATTGCAGAACTGCTCCAAAAGGAATACCACGGCGGAGCCGGTATGAAGTCTGCTAACGGCGAGTTCTCTGTATGGTATGCCGAAGACGGTATCCACCTTGCAAAAGGACGCTCCGCAAGATATTCCAGATCGGCACAGGTGATTTCCTGGGAAGCTGCAGCTGAGCGTATCGGTCAGCTTATGGACGATGGCAGGTATGCCTCCAATGTGGAGCTTGCCGAGGCTGAACTTCACGAACGAACCGAGCTTTCTCATAAGCTGTGGTATCTTCGTGGCGATTTGAGTGATGATGCAAGAGAAAAGGGTATTCTCTCTGTCTTAGAGGATTACCATAAAGGCGGTTTTCCAGACGCTACTGCTCGCTTGGCAGAGGATTTGAAGGACCCTGCTTTCCGTCAGATGATTGCCGCTGATTGCTCTGCTTTTATGGAAGCCTACAAAGCAGACCGTGACATTATGCGATTCCATTACCATAAACCCCTTGAGATTTGGAACGCCCTGCAAGACCTTGATCTGCCAAGACGTGAGTATACCTCCGATATGGCAGAAGTACCAAAGGTGGGAATGTTCATTACTGAGGATGAAATTGATGCGGCTTTGAACAAAGGCAGTAATGTTGAGGGCGGCAAAGGTCGTATTTACACCTATCTCACCGGTTCTCACAATTCCAAGGAAAAGACCGATTTCCTAAAAAACGAATACGGAATAGGCGGCAGTTCCCACGCAGTATCGGGACAGGGCTGGATTGAAAGCTCCGGTAAGGGTATCCGCTTGCGAAAACCCGATTGTGCTGATGTGGAACTGAACTGGAACAAGGTGCTTTCACGCTTTGAAAATATCATCAGAAACGGCAGATACTTCACACCCGAAGAAAAAGCCAGATATGAGGAGATGCAGAGCCGTGAGTGGCAGTTCCGCAAGCACATGTCCCAGCTTACAGGAAAGAGCGAAGAAGAGCTCGCAAGCGAATTGCGTGGCGTTATCTATATGGACTTCAATAGAAAGCCGGATGGCTCCTATACCTGGAGAACCGCCGATGATTTTCTGTCCGGTAATGTCCGTGAAAAACTCGCCTATTATCAAAGAGCCTTGGAAATGCTTCCAGAGGATGCAAACCACCGCAACGAGATTGCCGACAACGTGGCAGCTCTGAAAACAGCGCAGCCCAAAGACCTTGATGCCTCCGAGATTGAGGTTCGTCTGGGTGCGACATGGATTGATAAATCCTACATTCAGCAGTTTATGGTGGAGACCTTTGAGCCGCCGTATTACCTGCGTAGGAGCATCGAAGTCAACTACTCGCCGTTCTCTGCGGAGTGGAATATTACCGGCAAATCCCAGCCGTCCTACAGCGATGTGAACGCCTATATGACCTATGGAACGGACAGAGCTAACGCATACAAGATTTTGGAGGACACGCTGAACCTGCGTGACGTGCGTATCTATGACACCGTTACAGACCCAGACGGAAAGGAACGTCGTGTACTCAATTCCAAGGAAACAACCCTTGCCCAGCAAAAACAGCAGGCAATCAAAGATGCGTTCCAGGATTGGATTTGGAAGGACCCCGACAGGCGGCAGGAGCTTGTTACCCGGTATAACGAGCTGTTCAATTCCAACCGTCCCCGTGAGTACGACGGCTCTCATATCGTATTCAGCGGTATGAACCCCGAAATCAAGCTGCGGGAACATCAGCTAAACGCAGTCGCCCATATCCTCTATGGCGGCAACACCCTCCTTGCACACGAGGTAGGGGCAGGAAAGACTTTTGAAATGGTAGCAGCGGCGATGGAAAGCAAGCGACTTGGGCTTTGCCAGAAGCCGCTGTTTGTCGTTCCGAACCATTTGACCGAACAATGGGCAAGTGAATTTCTCCGTTTGTATCCGTCTGCCAATATTCTTGCTGCAACCAAAAAGGACTTTGAGCCGAGAAACCGTAAGAAGTTCTGCGGCAGGATCGCCACCGGCGACTACGATGCCATCATTATCGGGCACAGCCAATTTGAGAGAATCCCCGTATCACAGGAACGTCAGGAGCGACTTTTACAGGAACAGATCATGGAAATCGAAGAAGGTCTTGAGGAACTCAAAGCGAGTCGTGCGGAACGCTTTACAATCAAATCTTTGGAGAGAACCAAAAAGGGTTTGGAAACCCGTTTGAAAAAACTGCAGGATAGCACCCGAAAGGATGATGTAATTACCTTTGAACAGCTTGGCGTTGACCGCCTCTACGTGGACGAAGCACACAGTTTTAAGAATTTGTTCCTCTACACAAAAATGAGGAATGTGGCAGGACTTTCGACCAGCGATGCGCAGAAATCCTCGGATATGCTCTTAAAATGCCGTTATATCGACGAGCTGACCGACAGCCGGGGCGTGGTATTTGCAACGGGAACGCCAGTCAGCAACTCTATGACGGAGCTTTACACGATGATGCGTTATTTACAGCATGATACGATTCGGGACAAGGGTTTGGCTCACTTCGACTGTTGGGCATCGACCTTTGGAGAGACCACAACTGCCATTGAGCTTGCACCGGAGGGGACTGGCTATCGGGCGAGGACAAGATTTGCCAAGTTTTTTAATCTGCCGGAGCTGATGAACCTTTTCAAAGAAGCGGCAGACATCAAAACCGCAGACCAGCTCAACCTGCCGACACCAAAAGCCATCTACCACAACGAAGTGGCACAGCCGACAGAAATCCAACAGGCGATGGTACAGGAACTCTCCGAGCGAGCTGCAGCCGTTCATGCAGGCACGGTTGACCCCTCCGTTGACAATATGCTCCGCATTACCTCCGATGGACGCAAGCTCGGACTCGACCAGCGTATTATCAACCCCAATCTTCCCGATGAGCCGACAAGCAAAGTCAATATGTGCGTGGACAATATTCACCGCATTTGGGAGGAAGGACACGATAACAAACTGACGCAGCTCGTTTTCTGCGACCTCTCCACACCGAAAAGCTCTGCAACAAAGAGAGCTGCCAAGGCACCTGCCGGCAATCTCGACAACCCCGAACTCCGAGCTTTGGAACACCTTGCTCAGAAAGACGGCATCGACGAAGAACCGAGCTTCACCGTGTACGATGACATCCGAGAGAAGCTTGTGGCAAGAGGGATTCCAAGAGAACAGATTGCTTTTATCCATGAAGCGAACACAGAAGCTCGCAAGAAAGAACTTTTCGGCAAAGTCCGTTCCGGTCAAGTGAGAGTGCTGATGGGTTCCACCTTTAAGATGGGCGCTGGTATGAATGTCCAGGACAGGCTTATCGCTCTGCACGATCTTGATGCACCCTGGAGACCGGGCGACCTTGAACAGCGAAGCGGTCGTATCATCCGACAGGGTAATATGAATCCCGAAGTCCACATTTACCGCTATGTCACCGAGGCAACCTTTGATGCTTACCTCTGGCAGACTCTTGAAAACAAGCAGAAGTTCATCAGCCAGATTATGACGAGCAAATCGCCCGTCCGTGCCTGTGATGACATTGATGAAACCGCCTTGTCCTATGCGGAGATCAAAGCTCTGTGTGCAGGCGATGAGCGTATCAAGGAGAAAATGGACCTTGATGTGGACGTCGCTCGCTTGAAGCTGATGAAAGCAAACCACCAAAGCCAGCAGTACCGTTTGGAGGATAATCTCCTGCGGTATTTCCCCGAACAGATTGAACAGAACAAAGGTTATATCGCAGGATTTGAAGCGGATATGAAAACCCTGGCGGAGTACCCGCACCCTGCTGACGGCTTTTCCGGTATGACAGTTCGTGGTGATGTACTGACGGATAAGGAGAACGCAGGTGCCGCCCTGGTCGATGCGTTCAAGGAGGTAAAGGGATTAGACTCCATACCGGTCGGCAGTTATCGTGGTTTCCAGATGTCGCTGACATTGGAGGACTTCGGGCGGGATTATGTTCTGACCTTGAAAGGACAGATGACCCACCGTGTAACACTCGGAAAAGACCCTCGTGGTAATTTGACAAGAATCGACAATGCCTTAAACGGCATGGCTGACCGTCTGGCAACCGTGCAGAGCAGGCTGGAAAGCCTATATTCGCAGATGGAGACCGCAAAGGCAGAGCTTGGTAAGCCGTTTCCGCAGGAGGACGAGCTGCGGGTGAAATCCGCAAGACTTGCAGAACTCAACATCGCTCTGAATATCGACGATAAGACACCGCTTGAAGCAATGGCGGAAGAAGATCCGCCGAGAGCCGAGATTGCCAAGTCTGCAAAACCATCCGTGCTGCAGAAGCTCCATTCCTACGACAAAGCGGGCAGGACGGAACCGACGAAAAAGCATAAGGAGGAAGCTGTTAGATGAATAATGAGGAACTGAACACCGAGCTTTATAAAAAGCTCTTTTCCGAACAGGAAAAGTTCAAGGGGTGGCTGCTATCGCAGCCGCCCTCTGAAATCCTTAATCACGCCTACGAATATGTCATGCGGGAGGACATCGTTCTGGCAATGGAATATCATGATTTGTCTGATGAACAGGCGAAAGCATTGCTCGCTTCACCGTCCCCTCTGGAGGAAATCTTCCACGACTTTGAGAAGATCGAGGGCGACCACATGGACACAATCCGGGGATGTATTGAAAGCAGGGCTGACAAAAATATCGAGAAACAACGTGAGGAGCTTCGCAATCTTCCCGTATACGCCTTTCCTGTGGTTTTTGCAAGAGAGCAAGGTGAACTTGAAACTTACCGTGCCTCTCATCAGGCAAATGTGGATTGCAAGAATGCCATAGAGGAAGCCATTTCCAACCACTATCACGATAACCGTTTTGACGGTTCCTGTGTAAATGAGGTTGTTGACCGTTTTGGGATGGAGCGTGTTGCCCTTGTTCTCGCCAATACCGTCCAAGACAAAGATTGGGACGGACGGATCTCCGCTGAGAACAAAGCCTGGGCAAAAAAGGTTCCTGTTCCAAACGATATTGATGCCTGGGGAGGACGGCGTACTCATGAGTATGTCTGCACCCAAGCCCATCCCGGTCTTATCAACCTGTTCGTGAATCGCTTCCGAAAAGAACAGGAGCTTGCCGCAGAAAAAAAGCCGTCCGTGCTCAAAAGGTTGAAAGACGCAAAAGTAGATTTGCCGAAAAAGTCTCCCGGCAAGGTAAAGGAGGCTGAACTGTAAATGGCAAATCGCAACCGACCTGTTCAAGTGAAATTCCGTGTCACACCGGAGGAACGAGCCTTGATAGACAAGCGTATGGAGCAGGCTGGCACTTTGAACATGGCGGCCTATCTCCGCAAAATGGCTATCGACGGATATGTGGTCAAACTGGAGCTGCCCGAACTTCGGGATATGATTTCTCATCTCCGCCGCACAAGCAACAATTTCAATCAGATTGCCCGCAGAGTAAACTCCACAAACCGCATCTATGAGGATGACATCCATGAAATGAAAGTTATGCTTGACCGGATATGGGATGCAACCAACAAAGTTCTTGAAAAGCTCGCCGCCATCGACTGACCTCGGCATCCTTGTCCGTTTCCTCCCGATACAGTAGAATAAAGTCAGAAGAAGGGAGGGACTTTTGATGAAGTTTATTTTGAAGATATTATTCGCCCCTGTAATTGCAGTTCTTGCCATTGTTATCTGGATACTCGCCTTGTCACTCAGATTGTCCGCCTGGTTCTTTGGCATCCTTGGCACAATCTTCGGTATCCTTGGTTTTGCGATTCTTCTGCTCGACAGCGTGACCAACGGCATCATCGTCCTTGTGATTGCATTTCTCATCAGTCCCGTTGGACTGCCGATGCTGGCGGCATGGCTGATAGGTCAAATGCAGAGATTCCGCTATTTCGTGCAGGACGCAATTTACGGATAAAGAAAATTCTGACCAAGTTGGACAGAATAAAATTGAGACGGGCGTGGCTTCGGCTGCGTCCGCCTTTTTCGTTAGGAGGTGATTTCTCATAGCGACCACTCGTATCATCCCCATGCACATTACAAAGGGCAAGACGCTTGCTCAGTCCATTTCCGACAGAACAGATTACGGATTAAATCCCGAAAAAACAAGGAACGGCGAACTGACTTCTGCCTATGCCTGCGACCCACGCTCCTTTGCGGCAGAGGTATTAGTGGCAAAAAGGCAGTATAAATTTCTTACCGGAAAAGAAGAAAAAAGTGATGTGCTTGTTTACCAGGTACGCCAATCTTTTAAGCCGGGAGAAGTAACGCCGGAGGAAGCAAATCAGATCGGCTATGACTTCGCCTCCCGTTTTCTGAAAGGCAAACACGCCTTTTTTGTTTGCACCCATACCGACAAATCCCATATCCACAATCATATCTATTGGAACGCCGTCACGCTCGACTGCAAAAGGAAGTTCCGGGATTTCCGCAGATCGGGCAGAGCTGTTGCACGACTGAGCGACCTTATCTGTACCGAGCATCAGTTGTCTGTTATTGAAAATCCGCAGCGTGGCAGTTCTGTTTACAATAAGTGGCACGGCTTTAAGGGAAAACCCTCCCATCGAGAAGTCCTGCGGATTGCCATTGATGAAGCTCTGGAGCAAAAGCCCCATGACTTCAATGCGTTTCTCACGCTACTTTCAGAGCAGGGATTCCATGTGAAAAGCGGCAAGCACCTTACTTTTGTCCACGACGATTTCAAACAGAATATCCGAATGTACACCCTGGGCGATGCGTATTCCGAGGATGCCATCCGAGCCATCATTAAAGGGCAGCGGATTCATCAGCCAAAGAAACGCAGAACTGTGTGGGATAAGAACCGACCTCAGACCATTATCGACATTCAAGCAAAACTTGCCGCCGGTATGGGCGAGGGCTACCGTCGCTGGGCTACCGTTGAGAACCTGAAGCGGATGGCGAAAACCAAGCTCTACATGGATAAGCATGGTTTCAGTTACGAAGCGATGGCAGACCGCAAGGCGGAACTGTCGGCAAAAGAAAAAGAGCTTACTGCAAAAATCGCAGAAGCTCAAAACAGGATAGCGGAGGTAAATGTCCTAAAGACCCAAATCGTTAATTATTCAAAGACAAGGGATGTGTATGTTGCCTACCGGAAGTCCGGTTACTCTAAAAAGTTCTTGGAGGAACACGAGGATGACATTATTATCCACAGGGCTGCGAAAAAAGCTTTTGACGAATTGGGGTTAAAGAAACTTCCGACTGTTAAGAGCTTGCAGATAGAATTTGCCGAAAAGCTCACAGAGAAAAAAGAGGCGTATGCTGAACTCAAAAAAGTCCGTGACGAGCTTCGGGACCTTACCGTTCACAAGGCAAATTACGAAGAATTGCGTGACCTTGAGGAACGAGAGAAACGCAAAGAAAAAGAGCACGGTCGTGAATAACCGTGCTCAAAATAGCGTCGGAACGATGCGTAGCCACAGATGAAATCTGTGTTAAAGGGGTTCGGGGATGTTTCCCAGACAAGCGATTTATAGGCTCCTGCTTCGGCAGGGGCTTATAAATTTTGCACGAGTGGGTACCGCCGTGCCCTGCTTGCCAGGTGTAATATCTCATTTCTGCTCTGCTTTTTCGCAGAGTAAGTCACTCACTGACCCAGATGCGGAAGCGAATCGAAACCACCAAAGCAAATTAGTACAGCGGACGAGATAAAATTGCTTTATAATTAAGCTTTCGCAGAGTAAGTCACTCTGTCAAAGCATGGCTTCTATACCTCAAAAACAACGCTTTTCTGCTCTTGTTGAAGCTAACAATACACAAAAGTATGACTGCGGAAAATCAAAGTCCAACAGCCGACAGCTTGTTCATGTTATCCCGTTTGAGGTCCATAGAAGAATGAACGTATCGGTCAAGGGTGATGGTCGTATTGGAATGCCCAAGGATCTCGCTAAGCGACTTAATCTCAAATCCCACTTCCACGCAACGGGTAGCGAAAGTATGACGAAGGGTGTGGAAATGAACCCCCTCCAGACCGCAAGTTTCAGTATAGCGTTCCATCCGGTATTGCAATGTTCGAGGCTCCATATAATCAGAAGTACCAGTGAGAATAAATGCAGCCGGGCTTTTCGGATTCATTTCCCGGCAAAGCTCGGCTGCGTAATCACTGATCGGAATTGTCCTGATGGACGTATCGCTCTTTGGACTTCCAATTACTATTTTTGTTTTGGCTTCCCGGCACTGATCCATGTCCTTTAGTCTCTGCATCGTTGATGAGATTTTGATTGTGTTATCCTTTAGAGAAATGTTCTCCCATCTGAGGGCACACAATTCTCCGATACGGATACCAGTCAGCAGAGCCAATAAGATACCAAACCTGCACTCGTCCAATTCCTCCAAAAGATAGGAGACAAACAGAGCCTGTTCTTCACGGGTCAGAACACGCATTTCTTTTTTGTTTTCTTTTGGATAGACAATATCCACCTTTGGGAAAGTATCTGGAAAGCGTTTCGCCGTATAATTTAAGATGGAACGCAGCACAACGAGAATATCTTTGACAGTCTTTGGCGCCAGTTCTTCCTCAAAGAGCAGTTCGTTTGCAAACTGTTCTATCAAACCATCGTTAAAAGCCAATGGGAAGCATCCGCCCAGCCGTGGCTTGATGTGTTTTTCCAGCATGGTCCTGTACTTCACGCAGGTGGATTCTTTGAATCTGCTTTTTCCTGACTCAAACCACTCATCGCAAAAATACGCAAACCGATGGCGGGTGTTGGAAACCGGAGCAGGCTTTCCGCTGACCAGCGCAGCCTTTGCTCGGGTCACTTTTTCTTTTGCCTCTTTATAAGTCTTTCCGTAGCAGAATCCATACTTGATCTTACCAGAGAGTTCGTAGCCTTTGATGTAACGAGCTTCCCACCGCCCGTCTTTTCTCTTGAAAATGTTTTCGCCTTTTGCCATTTTGATAGTTCCTCCTAATTAGAAAATTGATAAGGGTAAGACGACTGCGAATTTGACTGCGTTACAGGTCAAATTCGGCAGCTCAACATATAGCATAACTTCTTTTTTCATTATTTCAGGCGGCTATTCTGCTGATAAACAGAAAAAAGAACGTGTTTTCACCGTCAACCTCTTGATTTTTTGTAGAGTTTATGGTACTGTTTTCTCAGTATATGTGGGGGTAAACTTGCCACAGAGTGACTTACTCTGCGAAAGAAACGCAAAGATAAAAAGCCGAATCGGATTATATTTTTTGAGTTTAGATAGCAACTGCCCACAAATTGAAAGCGAGGTTTTGGATATTGGCAGAGGAAAAGAGGTTAGCACTTTTAAGAAGTACCGTGCGTTCTGTTGCAAAATATGGAATGAAAGATGTCAGCACTCGGAGTATCAGCGGAGATGCCGGTGTAAATGATGCTTATATCTATCGCTATTTTCAGGACAAGGAAGATCTGCTTAAGCAAGCTTACCTTATGGAAAATGATAAGTTCATGCGTGTTGTCCTGCAGAGAATGGAGCTGATTCGGAATCAAAGCACCGGATGCACTCAGCAGGAGCGATTTCGGCTGATTTTCCATGTTGCGTGGAGATACCTAATTGACACGCCGGATGTCTGCCGTTTCTTCCTGTATTACTATAATTCCCCGAATTTTGAAAAGTATGCACGGAAGGAATACCATGAGCAGTTAAATCTGTTGGCTGAAAAAGTTCTGTCATTATTCGGATCGACAGAGATTGCAAAGCATTACCTTTACGCACTGTTTGTTCTGCTCAATTCGTTCGCACTTCAGGTTGTATCTGGAGAGGTGTCAGATGATATGAATGCCGAGGAACGGGTATTCAATATGGCATTTCATGCAATCAAGGCAGAAATGAAAAAGGAGAAGCCGGAGGAAACTTACGGCATACAAAATGAAGGAAAGGACGACGGCGAATGCCGTGAATAGTCTCTATGAAAAAAACAGTAAAGAAAATTTGGAATATTGCGATGAACATGATCGTGGGGATTGCCGTTCTGTTGGCTGTGGCTTTGGTTGGCGTCCGGTTGGTAGGATTTCAAGTCTTCTCGGTGCTCTCCGGTTCTATGGAACCGACATATCATGTGGGTTCGCTCATCTATGTAAAGGATGTGGACTATCAAGAACTCCAGCCCGGCGATGTGATTACCTTTATGATGGACGAGGACACCGTGGCTACCCACCGCATTGTGGAGGTTGTTCCTGACGAGAACGAACCGGAAACTTTACGGTATCGAACCAAAGGCGATGCCAATGAAGCCGAGGACGGCAAGCTGGTTCACTACAAAAATGTCATCGGCTCCCCGGTATTTACCATCCCAAAGCTGGGGTACTTTGCTGATTATATCCAGAAACCGCCGGGAACTTATGTGGCTATATCTGTCGGTGCGGTTTTACTGCTGCTGGTCTTTCTGCCAGACCTGTTTTCCTCCGATGAAAAAGACAAAGAGGAGAAGAAAGGCAGACACGGGGGAAAGTTTTCCCCGAAACAACGAGGGTAATGCCGCAAGGCTCCCTATATAACATTTTTTAAGGAGGTTTTCTGTATGAAGAAAACAAGTAAAGCTCTACTTCTGAGTCTCTGTGCGGTATTGCTGGTAACTGCCTCTGTGCTCGGAACCATGGCCTACCTGACTTCACAGGATCAGGTGGTCAACACATTCACAGTCGGTAATGTTGCCATCACTCTGGACGAAAAAGACGTGGACAACAGCACACCCGGTGAGAATGACCGTGACAAGGCTAACGCCTACAAGCTGATGCCCGGACACAACTACGAGAAAGACCCTATCGTTCATGTTGATGCCAACAGCGAAGACTGCTACCTCTTCGTAAAGGTTGTAAACGAAATCGCCAATATTGAGGCTGAGAAGACTGTTGCTCAGCAGATGACTGAAAAGGGTTGGGTTGCTGTTGATGCTGCTAATGGCATCTATGTTTACACTACAGACAAAACAAATCCGGCGGTTGTTACCAAGGGAAGCAATATCACTGTGTTTGAAAACTTCACCATCGCAGGCAATGTGGATAACACCACTCTTGCTACTTATGCTGACAAGACCATCACGGTCAACGCTTATGCGATCCAGGCAGACGGTTTTGCTGGCAAGACTGCTTCCGAAATCTGGGCAGCAGCTGGTTTCAACAACTAATTCTCTGTGATTTTAGCAGAACAGGTGAATTCCTGTTCTGCTGAGATACTATCCCGCAAATGATTGAAGAAAGGAGGAAATTGACGTGAAGAAAAAATCTTTGGCACTGCTGGTTGCGGTGGTGCTGGTCATCGGATGCGTCATCGGCGGCACTCTGGCTTGGCTGACAGACTCGACCGAGCAGGTAAAGAACACCTTTACCACCAGTGATATCGACATCACGCTTACCGAGACCACCGGTACGGAATATAAGATGGTTCCTGGTTACACCATCGCAAAGGACCCGAAGGCAACTGTTCTTGCCGGCAGCGAGGAATGCTATCTGTTTGTAAAGCTGGAGAAATCCTCTAACTTTGACCAGTACATGACCTATGAGATGGCTGCGGGCTGGACTGCTTTGAACGGTGTTAATGGTGTTTTCTACCGTGAAGTCAAGACCGCAGACATGGGTACCGAATACAGCGTTCTTCTGAACGACCAGGTTACGGTAAAGGGTTCTGTTACCAAGGAAATGATGAAGAGCTTGGAGCAGAATACTTATCCTACCCTGACTGTCACCGCCTACGCTTCTCAGCTGTATAAGAACAACACTCAGACTTTCACTGCAGCTGAAGCATGGGCAAATGTATCGAACCCTGCTGGCAACTAAAAAATATAGGAGAAAAGACATATGAAAAAGAAAATTTTGGCTCTTTGCCTCGTTCTCGCCCTGTCCGCTACGGCGATCATCGGCGGCACATTGGCTTACTTCACAGATGCAAAGGAAGCGACCAACACATTCACAGTTGGTAATGTTACCATCGATTTGACAGAACCGAACTGGGAATTGACCGGAAAACAAGAAGCTGAAACCGTTTATCCGGGCGAACCGCTGGCAAAGGATCCGACTGTTAAGAACATTGGAGCGAATCCATGCTTTGTTCGTGTAAGCGTAACCAATCTCGACCAGTTTGGAGATAAGGGAAATATTATCTACCGTACCGATTATCAAGACGATAAGTTGGGTGAAAACTGGGTAAAACATACTGATGGATATTATTATTACACCAAAGTGCTGGAAGTAGAGGCATCTACCGACGCTCTGTTTGACCAGATTGTGATGCCTACTGGTTTGGTTGGCAGTGAGGAAGCAAAGAATATTGTTGTCACTGCGCAGGCTGTTCAGGCACAGGGTGCTAAGGCAAAATGGGCAGATGTCCAGAATATGTCTGTAGAAGAAATCGCTGCATGGTTTACTACCTGTGGTATGAAGTAAATTTCTTTGGTCCTCTCCCCAATCGGGGAGAGGCCATATGAGAGTACCCGAGGAGGTTCTTCGGATACTCTCATATGGCTGTTGAAAGCCAGATAAATACGATAACCAATTGCGAGAGGTAATGTGGTTATAGCGAAGGAGGAAAAGTGCATGAAGAAAAAAATCTTGCTTGCCGCAGCACTCGCGATTTGTTTTGCCGTTGCTGCGTCGGGCACCCTTGCGTTCTTCACATCTGAGGACACCGCCCACAATATCATTACTTCCGGCGGCGTGAATATCGAAGTTGTGGAAAAAACAAAGGGCGAAGACGGCGTTCTGGTAGATTTCCCTAAAGACGGCGTGAAGGGCGTTATGCCCGGTACTGATGTCAGCAAAATCGTCACAGTGGAAAACACCGGAGAAAATGAAGCTTGGATTCGTGTAAAGATGGAAGCAAAAATCACATCCGCCGACGACAAAGAGCTGCCGGTAGATGTGATGAACTATGAAATCGGTGAAAACTGGCACATGGATTTTGACGGCTATATCTATTATGCCAAGCCGGTGTCGTCGGGAGAATCCACCGAAATTCTCTTTGACACCGTGACCTTTGCCCCACAGATGGGGAACGAATATCAAAATTGTACTGCCAACATTGTGGTTTCTGCTCAGGCTGTTCAGACTGCCAACAATGGAGAAACTGTGTTGGATGCCCAGGGTTGGCCTGCAAACGAATAAGGAGGAATGACAGATGAAACAAAAAGCATTAGCCCTGATTGTGAGTCTTGCCATGCTGGTGACAATCTGTGTTCCTGGTACTTTTGCTGTGGAAGCTGCTGGACAGAGCGTGTGCGAAAAGACAGAGCATACCCACACCGATGCGTGTTATACCAAGTCAGAGACACCATCTTGTGGGCTGGAGCTTGGTGCAGGAGCACACACCCATAGTGAAAGCTGCTATGAGCAGCGTCAGGAACTGACTTGTACGCTGGCAGAGGATGAAACCCATACCCATAGTGAGGGCTGTTATACCACCCAGAGTGTCCTGGTATGCACGCAGGAGGAATCTGCCGGGCACACCCATGATGATAGCTGTTATGCGAAAGAGCTGACCTGCACATTGGAGGAGCATACCCACGATGAGAGCTGTTATCAGGCAGCGACCACAGAAAATAATGAGGAAACAAAACAGCCGGAGTCTGCTCAGCCGGTCTGCAACTGCACCCCGGTAGATGGCGTTCATGCAGAAACCTGCCCTCTGTATCAGGTTCCTACACAGCCAGAGAAAAAAGAATGTACCTGTGGAGCAGTAGCCGGTGAGGACGGAACCATTGTCCATGCCGAGGATTGCCCTCTGTACCAGGTACCCGTACAGCCGGAGAAAAAAGAATGTACCTGCGGCGCAGTAGCCGGCGAGGACGGAACCATTATCCACGCAGAGGACTGCCCTTTATATGTTGCTCCTGTTGTTCCGGAAAAGCCTGCCCACATCGAGGGTTGTGTTGACGGCTGCACCGTGGAGGGCTGTACCTGCCCCTGCCACGAACTGAACCTGTTTGAACGGCTGATGGCCTGCGAAACCCTTTGGGATTTGTATACTTTGGCAGAGGCAACACCGGAAGAAGAAATGCTTGCTCTGACCGATGATGAAAATGCCCAGATAAGAGCGAAAATCGAAGCGCTGGAGCCTGCTCCTCTGCCTCCGGTCGGTGAGAGTACAGCCGATGTTCCCGCAGACGAGCCGGTGATCAGTGAAATTATATACCCTACGGTGAACTTTGACAATGTAGCGCCCTTTGGTGCTCCTGTTGAAGGATAAGGGGGAAGGAGGCAGAATATGAACAAAACAAAAGCGGTATCCCTGCTTCTTTCCGTGGCGCTGCTGCTTTCCATTGTGATCCCCGGTACGCTTGCGCTTCAGGCGTTTGCCACAGGAACACAGGGCGACAGCGGGATGGTCATTGATAAGACCGCCCAGAAAAATGGAGATGGCAGCTATACCATCACACTGGAAGCTTACGCCACCGGCAGTAAGATCACAACAGAAACCAAAACCGATGTGCCTACGGATATCGTTCTGGTGCTGGATCAGTCCGGCTCCATGACAGAGAAAATGAACACTTACGCATTCCGGGAATATTCGAACAAAAATAATGGTGACTATTATGATATTCGTCACAACGGTGCCAGACGACCAAATCTGTATCATCAGCTTGCCGATGGCAGCTATGCATCCGTTTCTGTGAAATTGGATCGTGGAGAAAGTTCTTTTACTTATGTGGAGTGTCCCAGCTCCTGGAAGAATAATGTAATTGCGATAATGGAAGATCCAGATGATTACTGGAAATACAGTAACAGCCTTTACATCAGAGGAACAGACGGTAACTACCAGAAGGTTGAATTAACACGAAAAGATACAAGCACCGTTTGGGTTCCTGCCTATACATACGAATACAAATTCCCCGATGGAACAACTGTGACCAGTTCGGGTGGCGATTCCGTTCCAAACTTTGGTGATAAGGGGCCTTTGTACTATCGAACGGAAGTACCTGGTGAAGGAACCTACACCTATACTTACACCGATCAGGACGGTGCGACCCAGACCATCGGCACATCTACCGGTGAGACAACACAGCCGGATTTCACGCTTTATGAGCGATATGAATCCGGCAGTGTATCCCGTCTTAACGCCCTGAAAACCGCTGTCAGCGACTTTGCCGACAGTGTGAAAACCAAGGCAGCCGGTCAGGATGGAGAGATTGGGACAAGTGATGATGTGAACCATCGTGTCGCAGTGGTTGGTTTTGCGACCGGAAACCGCAGTACCGACGGACATCCCTCTTATGAGAATACTGAGGTCTTCATTGGTGCAGACCAATATAACTATAATTCCAGTGCAAGCTCTTATTACACAGACGCCTTGCAGGATATGAACACCACTGTTGGGTACAACAATGTAATTGCTTCCAAAAACGCACTTGCCGCCAGAGGCGCAACCTATCCAAACTACGGTTTGGAAATGGCAAAGGGTATTTTGGATGCAAACCCTGTACAGCAAGGTGAAAAGAGAAACCGAGTGGTGATCCTGTTTACCGACGGTACTCCTGGTTGGAGTGGCTATGACAGTGAAGTCGCAGGCGCAGCAGTTACCCAGGCAAGCGCACTGAAAAATGCTGGTGTAACTGTTTACTCGGTAGGTATCTTTGAGGGCGCTGATGCAACCTCTGCCGGAATTGCAGATGGAGCCAGCAATAGACAGGCCAACCAGTTTATGCAGAATGTTTCCTCCAATAACGGCACACCGAGAAACCCCAGCTACTACCTCTCTGCTTCGGATGCAGATACCCTGAACAGCATCTTCCAGCAAATCTCCGGGCAGATCGAGGAGGGCGGCTCCTCCACCACTCTGGATGAGCAGTCTGTTGTAAAGGACATCATTTCCCCGTCCTTCCAGCTCCCGACAGGTGCAACAGCGGCGGATATCACGCTTGAAACCTATGCCTACGGCGAGGGTGACAGCTGGACAAAGAATAATAGCGCCATGGGTGCAACTGCTGTTGTGAATGGCGATACGGTAGATGTGACCGGCTTTGACTTTGCCCAAAACTGGTGCGGTACCGAAACAACGAATGGAAACAAGACCTATCGTGGCAACAAGCTGGTGATCTCCTTTAAGGTAGAACCCAAGTCCGGCTTCCTGGGCGGCAACAATGTTCCGACCAACACCAGCGCAGGCATTTATGAAAACAGCTCTGCCACAGACCCTGTCTTCACCTTCCCGGTACCAAAGGTAGATGTGGATATTAAGTCCATCACAGTGACTGCTCCAAACAAGGATGTATATCTGCTGCAGGATGTACCGGCGGATACACTGAAGGGCGGCAAAGCAACCGTTGGCGGTGTGGAGCTTGACCTGACCAAGCCGGCAGACAACTACGGTCTGGAAAGCTGGCAGAATGCCTATGTAGATATCACGGTGGAGGTCAAGGATAAAGACGGCAATATCATTGCCAACGATCTCAATGGTTTGACCGAGGACAGTGAATATACCGTTTCTGTTAAGGTTTCACCAAAAGAGACCGGCACTGCTGCAGAGCAGACTGGCGAAGGAAACGGTCAGATTCATGTTTACAAGCCCCAGTTGACTTTTAAGGACAGCGAAGCATGGTATGGCGATACAGCTCCTGCCGATTTGAATGCAAATCTGACAGAAACCAAATGGCTCCATGGTCAGGACGAAGCAGATGCCACCAAGATGGGCACTGCCCCTGAACTTGCACTGACCTTCACCCCGGACGCATCTAAGTTGGATAACGGCAAGATCAACACCAAGCAGGATATCCCTGTGGATGTGGGCGTGAAGATCGGAGAGACCGATGTAAGCACACATACGGTTTTCCAGCATACCAATTGTGACGGCAAGACCTGCGAACTACCGCAGGATATGGAATTCCTGCTGCACATCAACACCTGTCAGCTCACCGTTACGAAAACCGGCGGCGCAGCTGGCGAACCCTATGTGTTCACCGTTTATCGGGACGGCAGCGAGTATTCCGAAGTGACCATCGTTGGCAACGGCAGCGAAACCATTTATGAGCTGCCTGTCGGTAGCTACACCATCTCGGAGGACGAGGGCTGGAGTTGGCGTTATGTCGGCACTGAGGGTGCAGCAGTTGATTTGAGCAAAGACAATACTTCCGGCAGCATCTCCTGCACAAACAGCAAAACAGAGAACTATTGGCTCAATGGATTCAGTGATGTAGTCAAGAACATCTTTGGCGCTAAGAACTAAGGAAGGAGGGGAAACAAAATGAAACATGATCGGAATTATAAACCACGCCATTTGGCGAAGAAAAAACGGAATAACCGGTACAAGCTTCATGCTCTGTTCCTCTCCCTCTCACTACTGTTGGTAACAGTAGTGGCTGTAGGCGGAACGCTGGCATATTTAGCTACGAAATCAGGACCTGTGGAAAACACCTTCAAGCCCTCCCATGTGACCTGTGAGGTAACGGAGAAATTTGATGGTAAGACCAAAAGCAATGTCAATGTAACCAATACAAGCGACACGGATGCTTATATCCGTGTCAAGCTGGTGTCCTACCGGGTAAATGATGATGGTCAGCACATCGGCGGTATTGCCAATGTGCCAGACTTCACGCCGGGAACCGGATGGGTAAAAAATGGCGACTATTACTACTATACTCAGCCGGTAAAGCCTGGTGAAAAGCCTGCCCAAGATCTGATTGGCAGCATCCAGTTGAATGGTTCTTACTCAGATGCCGACGGCGGCAAGCAGGTCATCGAAGTTATGGCTGAAGCAATTCAGGCCAAGGGCGTTGCGGATGATGGAACAAAAGCAGTTGTAAAAGCATGGGGCGTAGACCCGGAAACACTTAGCTAAGGAGGTGCGAGAAATTGAAACTAAAACATTTTATCACAAAAGCTTTCTCGCTCCTGTTGGCGATGATGATGGTGACAGGAATGTCCACCACGGCTCTTGCGGCGGAGTCCTCCGTCAGCTTTGAGGGTGGAAAACTCATTGCTTTTGAACCGGGCAGCGTTTATACAGACAGCGACCTGTTCGACAATTTCAAGGGCGTTATGCCCGGCGATACTCGCAGCGAGAAAATCACCATTCAGAACAAGTCCAATGATTGCGATTACATCAAAGTCTATCTGCGAGCTGTCCTCCACGATGAAACCGGCAACCCCATCAGCGAGAAGGTTCTGGAGGAGCTTCGCAATGACGAGCGCCGTGGAGAAACCTCCGAGCTTGCGTACATGTATGACTTTCTATCTCAGCTCTCCATGACCGTGAAAAACGGTACAGAAGTGATCTACAACGCTTCTCCCGATGAGCTGGATGGGCTTGCACAAAATGTGTATTTAGGCAGGCTCCGCAAAGGGGATTCTCTGAACCTGGATGTGGAGCTGAATGTTCCCATCACAATGGGCAACGAATATGCCAACCGTATTGGTGAAGTGGACTGGGGCTTTGTTGTGGAAGGCTTTGACGATCCGACCCCGCCGCCGGACGATGACACTATGCTCACCGTTCGTAAGGTGTGGGTAGATGACGGCAGAGGCCGCCCGGACAGCGTGACGGTTCAGCTTCTTAGGGATGGCAAGGGATACGATGAGGTGGAACTGAGCCAGTCCAACAACTGGGCTTATACCTGGGACCGTCTGGATGATGATTATGACTGGAGCGTGATCGAGGTCGATGTGCCAAGCGACTACGAGGTAACCTACACCACCAGAGGCAACACAACCACGATTACCAATACAGAGAAAGACGATCCGACAGACCCTACTGATCCGGACGACCCCGATAAACCGGTATATCCTGTGGATCTGGGTGTCAAAAAGAAGTGGGACGATAACGGCGAGAACAGACCCGACTCTGTGAAGGTCACGTTGTATGACGGCGATACTGCTGTTGAGTCCGTTTGGCTGGGTGACTGGAATAACTGGTCCTACACATGGCGGGATCTGGACGGTCACGGAAACTGGCAGATCCTTGAAACGAACATTCCGAAAGGATATGTTCCTTCCTATTCTTACAAAAATGGTGTTGTGACTGTGACCAACACAGCAACACTGATTCAGACAGGTCAGCTCAGCTGGCCGATCCCGGTGATGGGTGGTCTCGGTCTTGCGCTCATCGCATACGGTGTGATTGTGATTCTGAAGAAACGGAAGAATGAACGTGCCTAAGAAATCGGGCATTGTCTTCGTCATCGCAGGGACGGTGCTGATCCTTTCAGCACTGTCCCTTTTCTTTTACAACCACTATGAGGACGAAAAAGCCGGGCAGGCAGCCGAGAACCTGCTCTCCGATGTGCAGTCCTTCATAGAGGAAAAGGAAACGACTTCTCCAACCCAGCCGGAAGAGACAAACCCATCCGAAACCCTTGATCCGGAACTACCGGTCACAGAGATAGATGGGTATGAGTATGTAGGCTATCTTTCTATCCCGGATTTGGAGCTGGAGCTGCCGGTTATGTCGGAATGGGATTACAACCGCTTGAAAATCGCCCCATGCCGTCAATTCGGCTCCTCCAGAACCGATGATCTGGTGATAGCAGCGCACAACTATAAAAAGCATTTTGGACGGCTCTCACAGCTTGAGATTGGCGATGTTATTCTTTTCACCGATATGGACGGTATTGCGAATACTTATAAGGTTGCTGTTGTAGATACGCTGGCACCCACTGAGGTGGAAGCGGTTCAGAACAGCGATTATGACCTGGTGCTTTACACCTGCACCTACGGCGGCAAAACACGTGTGACGGTGTTTTGCGACCGGACGGAGGAACCCATGACTGTACGCACCGATCATGTACAGTAAACGGAGATGAGTTAACAAGATAAAGGATAACCTGATAGACTTTTGCATGGAAAGACCGCAAAGCACTCGGATAAACCGGATGCATTGCGGTCTTTATTTTATGATATTCTCCTGCTCAGGTCTGATGTTTTTCAGAAAATCCGAGTGTGGGACATACGGCAGATTCAGATTCCAACCCATTCGGTTCATTTCGTTGAGCTTTATCAGCATCAAATTGATGTTCGTTCCCATAATTGAGGAAAGCTGGACTACATCATATCCCTGCCTGAGATTGTCGATCAGCTCGTCATCATCAATAATTAAGTGAGAAGCAAAGGCATTTGCTTCGTATTCATGCTTGGTACGCATATCAAAAAGCACAAACTCCGGCAAAGAGTTGTTCTCTTTGGCAAGCGGACGGTGAAGACTGTCATGCCCGATTTCATGTCCGCAGACCATTTGCAAAACCATATCTTCCATGCGGGAGTTCAGCAGAATATGCCTTTCTTTATGCCGGTATGTGTACATCCCAAGAAGCTCGTTGAAGTTGTCTATGGAGTGAACATAGATACCCAGCTCACGGGCAATCTTCAGCGTATCCCTTGTTCCGCAGCTTCTTACGATACGGTTTGCTTTTTTGTATATTTCTTCTGAGCGAATCAGCACGATACACCCACCTCCCTTGTGGTACAGATAGCTAAATGACCTGTTCGGTAAACAGAAGAATCATTCTTCGGGCGTCTGCTTTTTGTATTTCTTGGGTGTATACTTCTCGACATTGCGAGCTTTGGATTCCCAATAAATATCCTGCAGAGCTTTCATAACAGCCTCCTTATCCTGTTCGGACAGGGTTCCGCCGGCAAACAGACCGGACATCCCATCAATCAACTCCCGTGCCTGCTTCATACCATGTGAACCGTATTTCTCGGATGCTCTGACTACAAACTCATCATCTTCCGTCAACAGGTAGTTTACATCAACGCCGAAAAAATCGGCTATTT
>OLPA01001167.1_pt1 | contig 22868 bp, 21 predicted proteins | sample 1672811 | NCBI WGS metagenome assembly OLPA01 (sample SAMEA3136726, study PRJEB25190) | human gut metagenome | biome: human gut; feature: human-associated habitat; material: faeces | place: Austria | collected 2013
GTGCTCTGCGTTATTCCGAGCCGCTTTGCAAGCTCTGTTTGGGTTTGTGCAGCGTTTGTGACCGCATTTCGAACATACATCGCTGCCGCCTCGTTCTGCCGTTTGGTTCTCTCCCGCCGCAATGCGGACAGGAGCAGCAAAACGGTATTCACGCCGGTTTCAAGCTCCTTCCGCCGCGCATTCCGGTCGCAGTCCGAACATTCCGTGCCTCCGGCGTCAAGCAGAATTCTTGAATATGCTCTGCCGCGGTTTTCGGCTTTCCTGAGCAAATTCATTCCGTGCCGCGCACGGTAAAACGCTTCTCCGTCCGCCCCAATCGCCGCTTCCCTTCGGATCTGTGTTGCCATTCCGCCGAAACCGATTGCAATTCTTATGCGAACCGGAAACATTTCGTCGATTATCCTGTCGGCAACAAAAATCGGATCCGCACCTTTTTCCGCAAACAGAAGCCCTTGGAACTCATCACCGAGTGTTATCAAAAAATCTGCCGCAATATGCGCCGCATGTTCGGCATTGACGGAAGAAAGTATCGATTGCAGCTTTTTCTGCACATCGTAACGATCTTGTTCGTGCCGCGAGTCGATAATATCTCCGATCAGCGCAAAATAATGCCGCTCACTGTTCATTTCACCCGGGTTGTGCATAAAACCTCCGCAAAATATACTTATAATATTGTACCACATTTTGCACCCCGGTTCAATCCGATTATTGACGATTTCGTGAATTTATCGGTGGGTTACCGTTTGTTTTGCATTCATTATGACTAAAAAGCCTGCATTTTTTCAAATTCAAATGCAAGCTTCTTTTACATATAAAGTCATCGTATCCGTTAATCTGTCGTTATGTTAATCGTCTTTGCATGGGCAATCAAATCGAGGACTGCAATCCGCTTCGCCGTTAGGCATTGTGTATTTCTCCCAAATCTACTGCTTTTTTATTCAAAAATCCTGTTAAGGATCCCGTTCTCCATATCGGTTATATTATAAAGATTTTCAAGAACAATGAATGTCTCCTCCAAATTCCGTTTTGCATCCTTCCATCCTGCACCGTCCGTTATCCAAACAAACTCAAAATTCGGGATTTCTTTTGCCTCTTCGGCAATCATTTTATAGCTTCGTGCAGTTTCGTTCAGCTTAGAACCGGATGATGCGTAGAAATTCGTTTCGATAACAAAAATCTTACTCTTGGTCTTCACAACAAAGTCCCAACGTTTGGTGGAAGTGCCTTTTGCAGAAACAGCAGAAAGATCTATATTCCATTTGTTTTCAATCTCCGTCAAATACATTTCTTTATAATACTCTACGCACGCATTTTTCAAATGCTCCTCGACCAAGGCCTCCATTTGATGGCCGCCTCGGTTTTTTCTGCCGTTTGAACCTATCCCCACTTCGACACCCGTTACATAATCATACAAACTGCTGACAATGTGATTGCTTAGCATATCGAAAAGTCCTGTTTTCCGCATAAAATACTTGTATTGTTCAACGGTCTGCAGCATTTTGTTGAACCTGTAATTGACTGCGCCGTTTGAATCCTGACAGAATATTTCATTCTCACGAACTGCAAGCAAAATAGGGACAGCTTTTAAGCACTCCGGATATCTGTTAAGCAGTGACTCGAATTCCGTTTCTATATCGGAAGAGCCTACAAGAGAATTCAGTATGCAAATCTCAACTTTCAGCCTCTCCGCATTTTCATACACTTTTTTAAAGTCTGTGTAGTATTCATATCCATTGATTGACCTGCGAAATGTGCTGAGCCACTCGGAAAAATCCCTTTTTTTCATACATGCGTAATCCTTTCTTTAGATATTTCAATGTATTCAATGCAATTGTCAATTCCAATATAAAACCGTCCTGATTTTCGGCAAGCAACGCCTGTCGTTGAAGAACCGCAAAACGGGTCAAGAACAATGTCTCCTTCTTTCGTAGAAGCAAGAATAATGCGTTCGAGTAAATACAATGGTTTTTGGGTCGGATGCTTTCCAAACTTTTTTTCTGCGGAACTCGTCAACGGGCCTGTCCACACATCCTTCATTTGCTTTCCTTCATTAATATTTTTCATCAATTCATAGTTAAACAAATGATGTGCAGTTTTGTTTTTCTTTGCCCATAGCAACGTCTCTGTACTGTGGGTAAAGCATCTGCACGCCAAATTGGGCGGTGGATTTGTTTTCTGCCAAACAATATTATTGATTATTTTAAACCCTTCTTCTTCCAGTGCCATTCCGACCGAGTATATATTATGCATGGTTCCGCTTATCCAAATCGTTCCGTCCGGTTTTAAAACACGCTTGCATAATGAAATCCATTTTCGATTAAACTGATGTTTCTCCTGCAGAGTGCCGACCTTGTCCCACTCCCCTTTATCAACTCTAACCGCTTTTCCTCCGCTGCAGGAAATTCCCCCATTGGACAGGAAATACGGGGGATCTGCAAAAATCAAATCTATACTCTCCGGAGTCATTTTGCTCAAAACTTCAAAAGTATCATTCCGATAAAGAGCTGATACATTGTCTACATAATATGGTTTTATGCCGTACACCGATATTGTCATATCAATAATTGGTAATCAAAACTTCCCTCCCTTTTCTGCGGGAGGCATTGCTGTTAATCATTCTCCTGACATCAAGATGTTGAATTTCATATCCGCTGTAGAGCTCATGTACAAGCTGCACATCATTGTTTGAAAGCATAACCTTTGCTCCGATTCTGTCTAACCGCCTGAATAAATCGGCAAGACGTTCATGATCTCTAAGCGAAAAACCATCTTTCGTATAATCAGTAAAGTCCGCTGTTTCGCTCTGCGGAACATATGGACTGTCGAAATACACAAAATCATTTTCTTTTACTTTTTTACAGGCATCCTCAAAATCAGAACAGGATATTTGCACTTCCGCTCCCCTGAGATATTCGGATATCAGCATCAAATTCACATCATCAATTGAATTTCCTGCAATCCTGTTGTTATACGGAACGTTAAATGTCCCTTTTCCGTTTACCCTGTACAATCCGTTAAAGCAATGCTTGTTTATCCATATCATTAACGCGGCACATTCAAAGTCAAGTTCATTCGAAGTTATCTTTGTATTGTACCGCTCTCTGATCCTATAGTACATTTCTTTATCGCACGGGCTGCTGTCCAATTCTGTCACAACCTCGATCACACTCTCAGCATTGTCCCTAATCTGAATATAAAGGTTTATCAACTGCTCGTTAGTGTCATTTATATACGCTTTTTCGGGTCTGAGAAAAAGCAAAACAGAACCTCCGCCTATGAAAGGTTCATAATAATCATTGTAAACGGTCGGCATGCGTGCAGAAATTGCATCGAGAAGCTGAGTTTTTCCGCCGGCCCATTTCAGCACCGGCCGCATAGGGTTCTCGGCGTCTGTAATTACGGAGCTACGCATAAAATGTTAATTCCTCATATTAATCTTTGGCTGTTAATCGTCAAATACATGTTGCCGAAAGTAAAATCCGGCACATGCCGTCTCCGCTTTATTTCCCGTATTTTTTCAGGAAATCCGGAAATTTTTGAAGTCCGTAAACTTCATCAACGATGCTGCCGTTTTCAAAATAGCTGAGTGAGTACATGCTCTGATCCGGCTTTTTCGAATTGATATAGCACGAGAAGATGAATTCCCCGCCGACTATGTACCTTGTGAAATCATAGCCGTTATCGCCCGTGTCGCAAGCCTTGTCCCGCGGGAGTTCAGCAGCCGAAAGTCCCGTTTTGCCGTTTATCAGCGTGTTGAATTCCGCAAAAGAGAGCTGCGGATAACTATCCGGATTATTGATTATCTGTTTCAATACCTTTTCATTTTTGTTTGATTTGCGTGAACAGCCCGCAGCGGAGGTCAGCAGTGCGGCGACGGACAGAATAACACACATGATTCTGATATATTTTCTTGTTTTCGACATTGAGTTTTCCACCTTTCAGATTTAATCCGGCAGCATTCCCTCTGCACAGCAAAACGAATGCGAACCGTGATCGGAGTACGCTTATTATAAACCATTCCGCGAAAAAACGAAACTGCCGCCATGCACTATATATTATTTTGCGTGAATGATTCTGCTGCATCCGAGTTTTGCGCATTCTGATACGTCTTCACAAGCGCAAGCAGCGTATCTATATATATTTTTTGATTCTGAGCCTCCCAATTTTTCTCCGCAAGACGCGTGTACTCCGCATTCGGGAGCTTGATGCGGATTTCAAATATCGCATCCCCGTTTTCAACGAGTGCAAAAGTTGCATCGAACCCGCCGTCCGGCAGCGGGGTTGTGATAATGCGCGAGGTATTCTCCCGACGGAACTCATCTTTGTTGCTGCCGACAAATCCCTCAATCGACTCACGCAGGGATTTCGGAAGGTTTTTGCCGAAAAGATTCATAATCTCCTCTCCGCGCGGAGTCATAACTATCATCTGCATTTTGAATGTCGGCACGGATGCAATGCAGCCGTTTGCTTCCAAATCGATTATGTGCTCGCACACGTCAAAATAGTTTTCAACCCCGTTTTCGCTCATTACGGTTGCAATCTGTTCACGGGAAAGAGGCATTTCGGCGCACTCAAGGGTAAAAAGTATCATCAACTTGAGCTTGTCCTCGCCGTTCGAAAAAAAAGCCATAAATTTTTTCCTCCGTTCAAATTCAAAAAATCCTTGTTTTAAAAGCCTTTCTGTTCCGTTTTTAAACATTATACTCATTATACCACAATTTCCCCGAAAAATAAATTTCAAAAAAGGGGTTGCAAAATTCAAAATTATGTGTATAATAGAGTATGCTGAAAAGCAAGGGGTTATAGCTCAGCTGGTCAGAGCGCTACGTTGACATCGTAGAGGTCGTTGGTTCGATCCCAACTAATCCCACCAATGTCTATCCTGCGGTGTTCGTTACGTCCTGATTATAAACCCTCGTTCCAACTTTAGGGGCGATAGTCGAACCGCGAAAGGCACCCCCGCATTATGCTTTGCATTGCCTTGGGGTACCGAAAGCATTAGCGTCGCACCCGCGCCTGTCTTCTTAGACGGGTATTATAAGAGGGGCGGACGGCACAATGGGATGGATTCTATTGCCGAATGGTGTAACGGTAACACTAACGACTCTGACTCGTTCATCCTTGGTTCGAATCCAAGTTCGGCAGCCACAAAAACCTTTGTTCGGATTTTCCGGCAAAGGTTTTTGTTTTTGTTTTCTTTTTATTCCCCCGTCTCTCTGCACACAATAATCTTGAAACAACCGCGGCAATCGGGTATAATAAGCATGATAAAGCAAAAAAACCGCTGCGTACCGCAATGCGTGCGCTGCGGTTTCATCGGAGAATAAATGGCAAACAAACCAAACGGCAACCTGACCGGCATCAAGTCCGCAATTTTGGACAGACTGAAGAGCCTTTATGACTTTAAGCAGGGGCTTGATGAATTTGCATCATTTGAACTTTTAAGCGAGCTTTGCGCCTGCTCCGGCGAAATCAACCGCGAGATTTCCGTCTATATTTCCCGTGACGGCGGCATTGTTGATGTTTCTGTAGGCGACAGCGCAAAGGTCAGCATGCCTTCAATGCGCCTCGTGCGCAATGAAGACAGACTCTGCGGCGTTCGCTGCATCCACACGCACCCAAGCGGGGACGGCAGGCTTTCCGGAGTTGATCTCGGAACGCTGCGCTCAATGAAGCTTGACTGCATGGCGGCTGTCGGAGTTTCGGACGGCAAACCCACTCAGCTTTACGCGGCCTATCTCGGCGATTTCGACGAAGACACAGGCAGCCGCGCCGCGCTTGTGTACGGACCCATGCGGCCCTACAAGCTCCCGCAAAAAGCACTGATTGCGGAAATTTTCAATTCGGATGACCGTTTCCGCAGCACGACAAAAGAAGTTGAAGCCGTTGAGCAGGAACGCGCCGTCATTGTGGGCATGGATAATGACGAAGGGTACGACACTCTTGAGGAGCTCAATGAGCTTGCAAAAACCGCCGGTGCACTTGTGGTCGGCAAAGTTCGTGTCCGTCGGCGCACAATCGACAATGCAACCTATGTCGGAAGCGGCAAAGCCAACGAGCTCAGCCTTATGGGCAGCGAGCTTGAAGCGGATCTGTTCATTTTTGATGATGAACTTTCCGCAATTCAGCTCCGCACGCTTGAGGAGACCCTCGGAGCGCGCGTTATTGACAGAACAACGCTTATACTCGATATTTTTGCTGCCCGTGCAACAAGCCGTGAGGGCAAATTACAGGTGGAGCTTGCGCAAATGCGCTACCGTCTTCCCCGCCTTATCGGGCAGGGGCAGGTTCTCTCGCGTTTGGGCGGCGGCATCGGAACGCGCGGCCCCGGCGAAAAGAAACTTGAAATCGACAGAAGGCGGATAAGGCGGCGTGTTTTCGAGCTTGAAACCGAACTGTCCGAAATTGAAAAACAGCGCGGACTGCGGCGCGAAAGCCGAAAGGCGAACCGCATTCCGCTTGTTGCGCTTGTCGGGTACACAAATGCCGGCAAATCCACAATGCTCAACGCTCTCACCGACTCAAACGTGCTTGCGGAAGATAAACTCTTTGCAACCCTGGATCCCGTTGTGCGCAAAATCACACTTTCCGGCGGCACGGAAGCTTTGCTTTCCGACACGGTCGGGTTCATCAACAAACTTCCGCACGACCTTGTTGAGGCGTTTAAATCAACATTGGAAGAAGTTTCAAACTCCGATCTGATCCTCCAGGTTGTTGATATTTCCTGTCCTTATCACGAAAAGCAGATGCGCGTTGTTGACGGCGTTCTCGAATCCCTCCATGCAGCGGATATTCCGCGCATAATCGTTTTCAACAAAGCCGATGCAATCGCCTCCTGCGATCTTCCGGCCGAAAGTGAAAACAGGCTTAATGTCAGTGCGCTGTGCGGCACGGGCATTGAAAAGCTTCTCAGTGCAGTTGAGCTGAAACTCAATTCCGCCCGCACAGAGGTGGATATTCTTGTTCCGTACAGCAAATACGAAGCTGTCTCAATGATTCGCGATCGCGGAATGCTGCTGAGTGAGGAGCATACCGAAACAGGCACGCACATTCGCGCCCTGCTTGACGCGGAAAGCATCGGTCAGCTGCGCAAAATTCTCGATTTTTAACGACTGCGGGCATTGAATCGGATATGAGTAAAACAAAGATAATAACAATCGAAGGCATTGACGGCAGCGGCAAAACAGTTCAGTTTGAACTGCTCACGAAGGGGCTTCAGGACAGGGGGTTCACGGTTCAAAAACGTGCTTACCCTGTTTATGATGCTTTTTTCGGCGAACAGGTCGGAAGATTCCTTTCCTGTTCGGAGGGCGTAAGTGCAAGCACCGTTGACCAAAAGAGCATGGCGCTTTGGTTCGCAATGGACAGATTCATGGATTTTCGGAATTATCGCGACGGGGAAGCGGATTTTCTGCTTATCAACCGCTATGTTCTCAGCAACGCAGTCTATCAGAGCATACGCGAACGTGATATCAGCGAACCCGGTTCGGATAATTCCGCTTTTGCCGATTGGGTTTTCCGTCTTGAATACGATGTTCTGGGGCTTCCGCGCCCGACATTAAACCTGTTTTTCGACGTTGACACCGAATGCGCAGGCAAAAACGTTGATAAAAAGGGTTTCCGTGACTATATCGGCAGCGGCCGCGATGTTTACGAGAAGAGTGCGGGCATTCAGGCCCGCGCAAGAGCCAAATACCGCGAAATGTCCGAACGTTTTTCCGACACGGTCATCATTCCGTGCACCGAAAACGGTGCGATGCTTCCTCCGGAAACGATTTCAAACGCGGTTTTCGAGCTGCTGCGCGAACGCGGGCTCATCTGACACACCCATGCTCTTTTGATTCCCCATCGGGCAAAACATTGTATAAACACAAAAAGGAGAAAACAACATGAGAAAGATAGGCATTTTGACCGGCGGCGGCGACTGTCCGGGACTTAACGCAGTTATTCGCGGCGTTGTTGAAAAATGCGCCGAAGCAGGAATGGAAGTTTTCGGCTTTCGCGACGGCTGGCGCGGTGCGCTGAACGCAAAGGGACATTGGCTCACGCTTTCCGAAGTGGAAGGCATACAGACCCTCGGCGGAACCATTATCGGCAGCTCCCGAACAAATGTTCTTGCTCAGCCTGACGGCACTTCAACAATCATCAACGTGCTTGATGCACTCGGGCTTGAAGGTCTTGTCGCCATCGGCGGGGACGACACTCTCGGCGTTGCGAATGCGCTGCGCAAACTCGGCGTTAACGTTATCGGCGTTCCGAAAACCATAGACAATGATTTGAGCTGTACCGATTACACTTTCGGCTTTGAAACCGCCTCCAACATTGCAATGGAGGCCATTGATCGCCTGCAAACAACCGCAAAGGCTCATTCCCGCTGCATCGTTGTCGAATGCATGGGGCGGCACACGGGCTGGATCGCATTGCAGGCAGGACTTGCCGCAAATGCCCATCTTGTGCTTATCCCCGAATTCCCGAAATCCTATGATGAGATAATTTCCGTTGTTCGCCGCAGATATCTTCGCGGAGACAGATATACTATCATTGTTGTTGCGGAAGGTTTTGAACTGCTCGGCGGCGATGAAATAGACCTCGGAACCGACGCATTCGGCAACAAGCTGCTTATTCACAAAAACCTTGCAAAGAACCTTTCCGACATGATTGAAGATACGATGCGCAACGATCCGCTTCTCGGCTCCGACGCACAGTATTTTGAATGCCGCCCGGTCGTTTTGGGTCATGTTCAGCGCGGCGGTGCACCGTGTGCATTTGACCGTGTTCTCGGAACAAGACTCGGCATAAAGGCCGGAGAGCTTGTTGTCAGGCGTGATTACGGAAAAATGGTTGCATTGAACGGCAATTCGATCGTCGGAGCGGATCTTGAAACTGCCGTCACCGTCCGAAAGGAAGTTGACAGGGAATTTTATGAGGCTGCATCGCTTTATTTTAAATAATTCCGAGTATATCGGACTGAAAAGCGGGTGTTTGCGAGCGAACAAAGCCTCGGAATCGGCCCGCAGAGTCAACTCTGAAAATCGGCCCGCGAATACAGTCCGCGGGCACTGCGCCGACCGTCTCAAGCACAGGATAAGCGGCATGGAGTCAGCTTTTCGATATTTTTTCTTGACAAAGTCGGTTTTTGGGCGCATAATATGCACTTAAAAAGTTTGCGGCAGCTCAGGGCGAACAAACGTTTTTCTCCGCCCGAAGAAAAGGCTGCAAAAGGAAAGGAATCGCAAAATGGAAACGGCAAAAGAAAACTTTGAACCCCGCAATTTCATCGAGGAGCTCATTCTTGAGGATATGCAGCGCAGCCCCGTTGTTAAAACGCGCTTCCCGCCCGAGCCGAACGGTTATCTTCATATCGGCCACGCAAAGGCTCTTTGGATAAATTTTACAACAGCCGAACGCTTCGGCGGCAAATGCAATCTTCGCTATGACGATACCAATCCTGCCAAGGAGGATGTCGAATTTGTTGATGCAATCGAACAGGATATCCGTTGGCTGGGCTTCAATTGGGATAAGCTCTGCTACGGCAGCGATTATTTTGACAAATGTTACGAACTTGCGGTGAAACTCATCAAAGACGGCAAGGCATATGTCTGTGATCTTGACAAGGATGAAATCCGCGAATACCGCGGCACGCTGACCGAACCCGGCGTTAACAGTCCCTACCGCAGCCGCAGCGTTGAGGAGAACCTTGACCTGTTCCGCCGCATGAAAGAAGGCGAGTTCCCCGACGGAAGCCGCACCCTCCGTGCGAAAATCGATATGGCTTCTCCGAACATCAATATGCGCGACCCCGCACTTTACAGGATTCTGCACCGCACCCATCACCACCAGGGCGACAAATGGTGCATCTATCCCATGTATGACTTTGCGCACCCGATTCAGGATGCTATCGAGGGCATTACCCATTCCCTCTGTTCCCTTGAATACGAAGCGCACCGCCCGCTCTACAATTGGGTAATCGAGGCTTGCGGATTCGAGCATAAGCCCCGCCAGATTGAGTTTGCAAGGCTGAACATCACCAACACTATTATGAGCAAACGCTTCCTTCGTGCGCTTGTTGAGGGCGGCTATGTCTCCGGTTGGGATGACCCGCGTATGCCGACGCTTTGCGCAATGCGCCGCCGCGGATACACTCCGGAAGCAATAAAGGATTTTCTGACCCGCGCCGGTGTTGCAAAGGCTGATTCGGTGGTTGATTCCGCAATGCTTGAACACTGCGTCCGCGAGGATCTGAACGCACATTGCGACCGTGCAATGGCCGTTATCGACCCCGTTAAAGTTGTCATTGACAACATGCCCGAGGGCGAATTCATCGACGTTGAAATTGAAAACCTGCCCATTGCAGAAGAAGGCGATGCCAAGTTCGGCGAAAAGCACACCGTTCGTTTCAGTCGGGAAGTCTATATCGAGCGCGATGATTTCATGGTTGAACCTCCGAAAAAGTTTTTCCGTCTCAAACCCGACGGAGAGGTTCGTCTTAAAGGTGCATACATTGTAAAATGCGTCGGTTTTAAACAGGACGAAAGCGGAAAAGTTACTGAAATCCACTGCACATACGACCCCGAAAGCTTCAGCGGCGAATGCACCCGCAAAGTCAAGGGCACAATTCACTGGGTTCCCGTTCAGGATGCGATTCCCGCTGAATTCCGCCTTTACGAACAGCTCATGAAGGATGAAAACGTTTCGGCCGATGATTTTATCGATAAGCTGAATCCCGATTCCGTTCGCATTCAGAACGGATTTATCGAACCATTCCTTGCCGATAAACCCGCCGGCTATCGCTGCCAGCTCGTGCGAATCGGTTATTTCTGTGTTGACCCCGATTCAACTGCCGAAAAGCGCGTTTTCAACCGCACTGTCGGCCTGAAGGACAGCTATAAGCCCGCACAGAGCTGAGGCTCGCGCACCCGATTGAACCCCTTTTGTTGTTAAGAGCTTTGCTGCCGTCCGGCTGCAAAGCTCTTTGTTTTTTCTTTTTATTTTTTCTTTTTATCCTCAGGCTCGATTGCGAATCATATTATGCCGAACTCTGCCTTCAGGCGCAGAATTCTTTCAACACTTTCATTTAATCTGTCCAACGAAATCTCGCCTGTTTGCACGGCCGAAAGAATCCCGTTGAATGCGGCTGCATAGTCATAAGGCATCAGGAGTATATCCGCACCTGCATTAAACGCAAGCACCGCGCTCTCTTTCGATGAATAGTTCTCGACAATCGCACCCATTGCAAGCGCATCGGTAATGATAACGCCGTTATAGCCCATTTCGCCGCGAAGGTGCAGCGTCAGCGCATCATATGATAATGAACAGGGCAGATTGTCGGTGTTTCCGCGTGTCAACGTTATATGTGCCGCCATTATCATATCCGTTTCATTAATTGCATTATAAAACGGAATCAATTCGCATTCCGAAAGCTGCTGCCAATCCTTTTCGAGTGCAACATAGCCGTCATGCGTATCTCCCGCCGTGTCCCCATGCCCCGGAAAATGTTTTATGCAGGCAATAATGTTTTCTTTATGCAGACCGGATATTGCTGCATTCACCATTTTTGCAACAAGTTTTGGGTCGCTTCCGAACGCTCTGTTTCCGATAACAGTATTATTCGGATTTGAATTCACATCCGCAACGGGCGCAAAGTCAAGATTAAACCCAAGCTCCGCAAGGTATCCGCCTATTGCTGAATACATTGCACTCACCTGCTCCGAATTGCCCGTACTTCCGACAGCCTGAACGCTGTCGTATTTCGGCACTGTGAAGGCGGGCGAGTTTGCAATTCTTGCAACCGTGCCTCCCTCCTCATCTACTGCAATGAAAAGAGGAATTCGGCTTGCTTCCTGTAGATTTTGGATGAATGCAACTGTTTGCTCCGGGTTTTGGATATTTTTTCCGAAAAAAGCTATCCCCCCGGCAGGATGCGCTGCGAGAAAATCCGCCATGCCCGCCGAACAGTCCGTGTCACTGTACCGTGCCGAGCCGTGCGCCTGATTCGGCGTGAAGCTTTCATCCAACGATTCCGGACGAACAATAAAAAGCTGTCCGACTTTTTCTTCAAGTGTCATTTCAGTCATCATTTCAGCCACGATATCCTCCTCCGGATCGTTTGTTGCGGCTGCCGAAGGTTTTATCGTCATCTCCGCAGTCGGTTCGACGGAAGGCGTGAGCAGTGCCGGTGCTGCAGTTGACTCCTGTCCGGTTCCGCGTCCGCCTGTGCATGCGCAGAATGCACACAAAAGCACCGCTGCAATCACCGTTATGCAGCTGATATTAATTTTTTTATCGGAAATAACTGCATTCCTCATCGCTTTATGCATAACTCTCCACTGATGTTTGTGTTGTTCTCTGCTGCAAAATCGACAGCATCCCTTTTGCGGAATGCTGCCGACCGTTTGTGTTCAAATTAGATTCAGCCCATGATATCGTGGTTTACCGTATCCTGAATGCGTTGTGCAATTTCATCCGCACGGGCAACAAGCTTCTTGCCCTCTTCACTGAAGAATGCAGCCTTTGCTTCATCCTTTACGCCGCCGAGGTTGATAAGAACGTTCAGCCATGCACCGTGAACGCAGGTGTGAAGGTTCAGCCCGCCGACGCCGAGATCACTTGCGCAGTTGGTGTTGTAATGACCGAGCATTTTGTCCGCAAGTTCAAGCGCAGCAACGGAGAGGCGCAGCGTTTCAAAGGGAACTTCCGTTGCAACAAGAGTTGCATCGGCAATCGCTTTCCTGCGAACGGCCTTCTCCTCGTCGGTTGCTTTCGGCATTTTGAACGCAGCTGCAACAAGGTTGTATGCGTCCGTATCCCTGTCAACCTGAGCGGTCAGCTCGTCGTAAATTTTCTTTCCCTGCTCAATGATCTCGTGACAAAGGGGCCAATCGGCTTCATAGCTCTTTTTGACCGCAGTCTGACCCGCGACCATCGTGACAAGGCCTGTGCCCTGTGCGCCGCAGAATGCAGCCGCACTGCCGCCGCCGGGAGCGGGAGCATCGGAAGCAACAATGTTGAGATAGTCAGTAACGACCATGTCGATAAGTTTCATGTGTTTAAAATTACCTTTCGTTGTTATGATTATGCCGATTCGGACTATTCTGCCGTGCTGTCAGCAATTTATTCCGAATCGAACCTGAGATTACTTCACAGCGACACGGCCGCGCTTGATAACCTTTTTAACCTGATTTGAGCCCATTCTGTAGCAGAGCATGGGCAGCTCATCCGCATTCCAAAGCACGATATCCGCAAGTTTGCCCGGTTCAATTGAACCGACGCTGTCACCCTTGCCGATTGCACATGCGGCATTCAGCGTGACTGCCGTCAAAACCTCCTCGGGGAAGAGACGGTAACGCAGATAGCCGAGATTCATTGAAAGCTGCAAATTCAGCGACGGACATGAACCGGGGTTGAAATCCGTTGCAATTGCAACAGGCACGCCCGCCGAAATCATGTCACGCGCACGCGCAAAGGGTTTGTTGAGATAAAGTGAGGTTTGCGGCAGCAGGCAGGCAGTCGTTTTCGCCTTTGCCATTGCTTCAATGCCGCTGTCCCGCGTTGCAATAAGGTGTTCTGCGGAAATTGCGCCGATCTCGCCCGCAAGCTCCGAACCGCCAAGCGGATCTATCTCATCCGCATGCACTTTTGACGGAAGCCCGAGTTTTTGTGCCGCAAGCAGAAGTTTCCGCGACTGCGGAACGTTGAATACGGAACTTTCGAGGAAGACATCGCAAAAATCCGCAAGCCCCTGTTCCGTAACGACCGGCAGCACACGTTCAATTATAAAATCAATGTACCCGTCGGCATTGCCTGCATATTCGTCCGGAATTGCATGTGCACCGAGGAATGTGGCAGCAATATCCTGTGCGCAGGCTCCGCCGAGACGGCGAATGACGCGGAGCTGCTTCAGCTCATTTTCCGAATCCAGTCCGTAACCGCTTTTAATTTCAACCGTTGTAACGCCGAAATCGAGCATTTCCGCAAGAAAGCCTCGTCCGCGTTCAAAAAGCTCATCCTCGGTTGCTTTGCGCGTGTTGGTCAGCGTGTTCAAAATGCCGCCGCCTGCATTGAGAATATCAAGGTAGCTTGCGCCTGCAATTTTCAGCGGCACTTCATGCGCGCGCCAGCCCCCGAAAACAAGGTGGGTGTGTGCGTCAACAAGTCCGGGTGTTGCAAGCGCACCGTGAGCATCGACGATATCGGCATATGCCGAATATTCCGGAAGCTCTCCGTTTGCAGTCACCGCAGCGATTTTTTCACCGTCAATAAGAACTGCCGCATTGTGCAGCACTTCGATTTTGCCCTGATCCGAACCGCAGCGGCTGCTTGTGCCGAGCGGGGTTGCAAGTGTTCCGATGTTTTTAATAAGAAGCATAGGCATTTGACCTTTTCACGGGATGCAGAGCGGCAAATGCTCTGCATTCCGTTCAGTCTTTAATTGTGTTCTGAATTACAGCAAATAGTTTTCAATAATCTGCTTGTCCGCATTGAAGTCCTCGATTTGCAGGTAATATTCTGCGGAATCGATGAGCGCACGCATCGGAGTCAGGCCGATGATCTCCGTGCCGATAACGTGAACGCCCCAGCGTGCGGCTTCGGCCTTTGTGACTTCAACAACCCTGTAAAGCGGAGTGCGGTTGAAGTCGGTCATGTTGATTGAAACCTGCGCAATGTTCCTGTCCTCAAGCATAACGCCAAGAGCCTTTACGCAATCGAAACCGCCGCTTGAACGACGGATAATCTTTGCAATTTTGCTTGCAATGGAAACATCGGAAGTTGAGAGGTTGATATTGAATGCAACCAAGGGCATACGGCAGCCGACGGCTGTTACGCCTGCGGTGGGGTGAATCGCTGCGCCGCCGAAATCGGGGGTCCACTGCGGATCCTTGACCTTTTCCGCCATGCCTTCAAACTGACCCTTGCGAATTGCCGCAAGGTTTACACGATGCGGTGCGGAAGCGGAATCTTCATAAAGGAAAATGGGTATGCCCGCTTCATTCCAAATGCGCTCTGCGAGCTGTTTGGAATACTCAACGGTTTCTTCCTTTGTAACGTCCTTCATGGGAATAAGGGGGATAACATCGACCGCACCCATGCGGGGATGTTCGCCCTGATGATGATTCAGGTCAATAAGCTCTGCCGCTTTCTTGGCAAGAGCGGTTGCGGCATTCATAACGCCTTCGGGGCTGCCCATGAAGGTGATAACGCTGCGGTTGTGGCTTGCGTCGCTGCTGTAATCAAGCAGTGTTACGCCCGCAGTGTTGCGAACGGTGTCAACACATGCCTCGATGACCTCATGGTTCCTGCCCTCGCTGATATTCGGGACGCATTCAATGATCTTTGCCATTTTAAGAAAACTTCCTTTCGTGTTTTTGCCCCGCAGAAGTATGCGGAGCGGTTGTTTTTTGCGTTTGTTGTTTGTTGTTTCTTTATTTTTGCCGCGTCCGCAGGGCAAAAGCCGTGAGCTTCCGCCGTCTGCGGGCGCAGGCAATGTTGATTTGAAGAATGTATGCAGAACGTATCATACCGTTCCGGCAAATGCCGGTTTAACATTTGTCCCGCACGTTTCCGAAGCTTATTTCAGAGCATCGGCAACAGTTTTTTTCACAAGTTCGTCATCCGCAAAATAGGGAATGGTGATATGAGCCTTGCCCGCCCATTTTTCATTGTATTTAACGGATGTTTCAACGGAGTGTTCGTTGCGCGCCCAATTGCGCCTTGCAACGCCGCCCATAACGTCCCACATCATTGCGGAGCGAATGATATTATCCACGCGTTCGCTGCCGTCCAGAACAAGGCCGAAACCGCCGTTGATGGATTTGCCGATTCCGACACCGCCGCCGTTGTGCAGTGCACAGAGGCTCATGCCCCTTGCGGCATTGCCCGCGAAGCACTGAACAGCCATATCCGCCATTACATTGCTGCCGTCCTTGATGTTTGCAGTCTCGCGGAAGGGGGAATCCGTACCGCTGACGTCGTGGTGGTCGCGTCCGATCATAACCGGACCGATTTCGCCGCTGCGAACCATTTCGTTGAATTTAAGCGCGATATTCGTTCTGCCTTCGGCATCCTGATAGAGTATGCGCGCCTGTGTGCCGACAACAAGCTTGTTTGCCTTTGCATCACGAATCCAAATATAGTTATCGCGATCCTGAGAGCAGCGGGTCGGATCGATGCAGCTCATTGCCGCTGCATCGGTCTTGTCGAGATCCTCGGGCTTGCCGGACAGGCAGACCCAGCGGAACGGACCGTAGCCGTAGTCAAACAGAACCGGACCCATAATATCCTCAACATAACTCGGGAAGATGAAGCCGTCCTTTTCATCAACGCCGTTCTTGGAGATTTCCTGAACGCCGCTGTCGTAAACCGCTTTCATGAAGGAGTTGCCGTAGTCGAAGAAATACGTGCCGCGCTTTGTGAGGGCAACGATTGCATCGAAATGACGGCGCAGCGAAGCATTGACTCGGCGTTCGAACTCGTCACGATCGGAATGCAGCATATGCGTGCGCTCATCAAAGGTCAGACCGACGGGGCAATAACCGCCGTTATAGACATTGTGGCAGGAAGTCTGGTCGGAAAGCAGATCGATATGAATGTTATGCGCAACGGCATATTCAAGCAAATCGACAATATTTCCGTGATATGCGATCGAAATCGATTTTTTCTCCGCAAGGTACTGTTTTGCTTCCGCAAACACCTCGTCAAGGTTATCGGAAATCGTGTTTACCCAGCCTTGGTCATAACGTGTTTTGATTCTTGAAAGGTCAACTTCCGCAAAAACACCGACTGCGTTTGCGATGTTCGCCGCCTTGGGCTGTGCACCGCTCATGCCGCCGAGACCGGAGGATACAAACAGCTTGCCCGCAAGATCGCCGTGTTCCGCAACGCCGAGATATTTTCTGCCTGCGCCGAGAATTGTGTTGAACGTTCCGTGAACGATGCCCTGCGGTCCGATATACATCCAACCGCCCGCCGTCATCTGTCCGTAGTTGGCAACGCCGAGTTCTTCCGCAATTTCCCAATCCTTAAGGTTGTCGAACATGCCGACCATCAGTGCGTTTGTGATGATAACGCGGGGCGCGGTGGGCTTTGAAGGAAACAGGCCGAGAGGATGACCGGACTCAACAACGAGAGTCTGGTTTTCGGTAAGCTCTTCAAGATATTTTTTGATAAGGCGGTATTGCAGCCAGTTTTGGCAGGGCTGACCTGTTTCGCCGTAGGTAACAAGTTCATAGGGGTAAAGCGCAATCTCGAAATCAAGGTTGTTGTCAATCATGACCTGAAAAGCCTTGCCTTCAATGCATTTGCCCTTGTATTCATCGATGGGTTTGCCGTAAATCCTTCCCTCGGGACGATAGCGATAGGCATAGATTCTGCCGCGGGTTTTGAGTTCTTCCATGAATTCGGGAGCAAGCGTTTCATGGAGTTCCTCGGGAACATAGCGCAGTGCGTTGCGCAGCGCAAGCTCAGCCTGTGCGGGAGTGAGGCGGAAACCTCTGTCCGGTGCGCGGCGATAGCCCTCTTCCATTTTCGGATATTCCGGAAGAGTGTTGTCAAGTTTGATTGTCATTGCTTTTGCAACAAGTTCGTTTTTCATACTGATATTCCCTCCTTCGTTAGGATTGAATTTTTTACCGGTTTTTCGGTATTTTTAATTTAGCTGTCGTCAGTGCTGTCGGTTGTCGGTTTTTGATAACCGGCGCAAATCATTCAAGGGTTCCGCAAACGCTCTCGGCCGCGCGGACGATCTCTTCCGCCTTTACCATTGCATCGAACTTGTTCATCTGTTCGTACATCACGATATCGTCGTGAATGGGTGCAACGCTTTCGCGGATCTTGTTGTAAACAGCCTTTGTTGCGGGAGCGAGCTTATCATCGCCGCGCAGGTAAAGAGCCTGGCTTGCGGCAAACAGCTCAATGCCGATAACCTTCTGTGCATTGTCAAGGATCATGCGCGCCTTGCGTGCGGCAATGGTGCCCATGCTTACATGATCCTCCTGATTTGCAGAGGAAGGAATGGAGTCAACGCTTGCAGGGTGCGCCCAAACTTTGTTTTCGGAAACCATGCTTGCGGCTGAATACTGGGTAATCATAAAGCCGGAGTTAAGGCCGCCGTTCTCGCTGAGGAATGCGGGCAGACCGGCGCTGAGCTGCGGATTGACAAGGCGTTCAATGCGGCGCTCGGAAATGTTTGCATATTCCGCAAGCGCAATGCCGAGGAAGTCGAATGCAAGAGCCATCGGCTGGCCGTGGAAATTGCCGCCGGAAATTGCTTCGTCGTCATCGGGGAAAATAATGGGATTGTCCGTCACGGCGTTAATCTCGCGGCTGACGGCATTGTAAACGTATTCGATCGCATCACGGCTTGCACCGTGAACCTGCGGAGTGCAGCGCAGTGCATATGCATCCTGAACCTTTCCGGGAATGGTATCAAACGCAAGCTTGCTGCCTTCAAGCAGAGTGAGCAGGTTCTTTGCGCTGTTGATCTGTCCCTTGTGGCCGCGAACAGCATGAACCTTGGGATCATAGGCCTTCTTGATGCCGAAAAGTGCTTCCGCAGTCATTGCGCAGGCGATATCCGCAGTCTTTGTGAGCTGAACGGCGTCATATACCGCAAGACAGCCGACGGCAGTCATTATCTGAGTTCCGTTAATGAGTGCAAGGCCTTCCTTGGCCGCAAGTTCGACAGTGGGAATACCGGCAGCCGCCATTGCTTCCCTGCCGCTCATGATTTCGCCATTGTATTCCGCGCGGCCTTCACCGAGCATAACAAGAACCATGTGGGAAAGGGGTGCAAGGTCTCCGCTTGCGCCGAGGGAGCCCTTTTCGGGAACTATGGGGTGAACACCAGCGTTCAGCATTGAAAGCAGGGTTTCGATTGTGGAAAGACGAATTCCCGAATTGCCGCGGCAAAGTGCGTTGCAGCGCAGCAGCATTGCGGCGCGAACAACTTCCGTCGGCAGAGGATTGCCCATGCCGCAGGAATGAGAAATGATGAGGTTGCGCTGCAAGGCGGCAGTGTCCTCAAGGGGAATGTATTTGTCCGAAAACTTGCCGAAACCGGTTGTTAAGCCATATACAACAGCCTTTTCATCAAGTTTCTTTTCAACATAGGCGCGCGCTTTGTTAACCGCAGCCTTCGCCTCGTCCGAAATCGCAACCTGTTCGCCCGTTCTGGCAACAGCAGCAACCTGTTCAACCGTCAAACTCGTGCCGTTGATAATTATCATTTGATAAATCTCCTTTTAGAAGCCGCAGCGCGGCAAATTATTGCAAAGCATTTTGCGGGCGGCAGAAAGTCGTTCAAAAGCTCTCGCTTTCTCACACGCATACCAACCCAACAATAATTATATAGTTGCAGGCGAAAATAGTCAAGAGTTAAGGGAGAGTATATCACATGCCGGACTTCAGCTGACGATTTCAACGTGCAGGTAAAAAGAAATGTGCTGCTGTATCAGTCGCAAAAACAAAACCGGGCAGCTCATGAAGGGTTGCCCGGTTTGTTGCTTTCACATAATTAATTTGCACAAAACAAACAGAAAACGGGTCCGGAAAGCGGACTGCCCGAGCAGGACTGTTTGCCGTACTCAAAAATCACGCTTTCTGCATGAGTCCGCTTCGCTTGAACCGGAAAATGCTAATGTTTGGCACCCCCCGGATGCCCTCTTTCGAAAACAAAAGGAAGGTTGCAAACATGACTTGATTTTGCAACAGCACCATGATTAATCCCTCATGCATATCGTGGCTGACTTTGCTTCGGCAGCAGTTCCGTATGGTCAGGTGGGGTGCTATGCAGAGTCGCCGGGAGATATCGACGCATATTGCGGAACGAGTTTTCCGAATACACGCCGCGCATCCGAATTCAGCGTGTACGTCGGCACAGAAACCAAGATTGTAAAAGATACATTTTTCTTAACTGTTCAAATTCCGCATTTCTTAACCCAATCGCTTCTGTCAGGTAAGTATGAATCGATCCGTATTCTTCTTCCGGGCAGCGCTCAGCATAGCGGAACCGTGACAGCAACGAAGAGGCGAATGCTTTTGCAAAGGCGGCTTCATCGGGTGAAGCGAAACGCAGATTTTTCATCAGGGAGATTAAAAAGTATTCCCGTTCTGCCGAAGGCGCAATCATATAGTCATTCACAATATCAATGACAGACACTCCGAGCGCCGAAAGGATCATCAGGGCGGTCATTCCGGTGCGGTCACGCCCTTGTACGCATGAGAACAGGACGGCGCCGTCCGGTGTATGCGGAATGGGCTTTTCGATGGATGAAGTCCTGAAAAAAGCAAAGCTGCCGGAGGACTTGTTCGCCCGACAGGCACCGAGCCTGGCGGAGGAGGAAGATTTTCGCTTTATGGGGGCGATTGATGTCCTTTCAACGGATGAGCAGACGCCGTCCGCTTTAGCGGCATCGTAAGGGATCAAAGCATTTTCACCGCCTGTTTTTGCGGCATATTGCAGCCGCAATACGCTTGTGTGCCTGAAACGGCTTGCCCAGTATAAGCCGCTGATCGGTACGCTGCTGTATCAAGTGGCGGAAACCGAAACCGAAGTCAGCGTTGAAGTTCTGTCTGCGAATCCGGAATTGGAGCTGCCGGAGATTCTTGTGGGGATTGAATTTGTGTTTCTTGTGGAGCTGATTCGCAAAGCAACCAAAGAAAGCATCACACCGCTGTCCGTGACGGCAAAGCAGCTAATGAAGAATCCCTCCTATGCCGATTCTATCAGAAAGCCTATCACGGTTGGCAATAAGAATCTCCTTGTGCTTTCCAAAGAAGATGCGCCTGCGCCGTTCATCAGCCGCAACGAGTCCATGTGGGAGTTCTTTGAGCCGGAGCTGAAACGCCGTCTGTCGATGATTGGGACGGATGACAGCTGCGCCGCTCGTGTCCGCAGCACCTTGATGGAGCTGCTGCCCGGCGGAGAATGTACCATCGACAATGTGGCAAAGAAACCGGGATACAGCAAACGCTCTTTACAGCGCAAGTTGCAGGAGGAAGATACCAATTTCCGGAAGCAGCTCAACCACACACGGTAGCTACCGGTAAAGACCTATCTTGCCGGCACCGATATGACCGCCGAGGATATTGCATTCGTGCCGGGGTATCATGAGATTGGAGCGTTCCTTCGGACATTTTCCGTGTGGACAGGCAGCACAATCAGTGCATACCGTCAGCAAAATTGCTGACAGCATTATGGAATCTCTTTTCTTCTACCCTTAGAAATTTGCAAGTGCCGTGACGGATAGAGTGCAGCATGCCATACGGCACAGAAAAACAAATTGCATTTGAACGGTTTTATTCCGGAAAACAGTCCCTGAATACAACAAAAAAGCCCGGAATTCGGGCTTTTTGTGTTTGGTGGAGTAGCCCCATCAAAATCCGAACTCAGTGCCGACGTGATCTCGTCAAGTGAGATTGTCTGCATTCCGTGCTGATAGTTGTAGGTCAAGACCAGTTTATCATCGAACACATACACAGCGTTTACAAATGTATCAATCAGGCGTTTCTGAAAATCACGGTTTGCTGGATCGCCATGACGGAACTGCTCAAACCATGCCGTCATCTGTTCGCGGGTCAGCTTTGGCTTTTGCAGTTCAGCAGTCTGGATATTCACAAGGATTTCTTCTTTTCGTGCTTCCAGCTTATCAAGCCGTTGTTTGGTGGACGGCGTGAAAATGCCCTGCTCGATTGCTTTCAGAATGTTTCCAATGGAGGACTCGGTTTCCGCAAGCTGTGAGCGAAGCGCAGGGGTTGTTATGTCTTCCTGCTCCTGCGTAACAAGAATTGCGTCAATTAGCCTGTTGATCTTCTCTTCATCCATGACGCGCTGCATGGTCAGGCGAACAACAACACGTTCAATCCAGTCTTTGCTAACAGCCTTCTTGTCGCAATCCTTCAGGCGCTTCGCACCGCCGCACTTGTAATAATAGTGCATAGCGCCGGTATGACTCGTACCGCTTTCACCAACCATCATGCGTCCACACTTGCCGCAGAAAAGCTTTGTTGTCAATAGAGAGTCCTCTTTGGCTTTTGCCATTGCGGGAGCATGGCGGTTCTTCTACATGCGTTCCTGCACACGGTTGAACAGGGCTTCCGGAACGATAGCAGGAACGCCGCCCTCAATTACAACATCCTGATAGCGATACTCGCCAATGTATTTGCGGTTTTTCAGAAGAGAGCTGAAATTATTGATATTGAAGGGCTGTCCCCTTTTCGTTTTAAGTCCGCGGGCATTGAAATCCTCAACAATAGAACGAACCGATTTGCCGTCAGCATACTTTTCAAATATCTCAACCACTAATGGTGCAGTTACGGGATCAATCACAAGCTTCTGTGCTTTCTTGTCCAACAGATAGCCGAGAGGAACGCCACCGCCGTTGTTTTTCCCTTTCAGAGCATTCTCTTTCTGTCCGCGATGGATTTTCTCTGATAACTCAGCAGAATAGAACTCGGCATAGCCTTCCAGCATCGCTTCCAGAATGATTCCTTCCGGACCTTCGGAGATATGCTCTTTCGCAGAAATAACCTTTACGCCGTTCTTTTTCAGAATGTGCTTGTAGTGTGCGCTGTCGTAGCGGTCGCGGGAAAAGCGGTCGAGCTTCCACACAAGTACGATCTCGAACAGCTCTTTTGCACTGTCCTTGATCATGTGCTGGAACTCGGGTCGATCTGCTGTTTTTGCAGATAATGCCCGGTCAATATACGTTCCAACAATGGTCATGTTGTTGCGTTCAGCATATTCCCTGCACTCGCGGAGCTGGCCTTCAATGGATTCCTCGCGCTGGCTGTCTGAGGAATAGCGGGCGTAGATAACAGCGTTCATTCTTCATCACCCTCGTTGCCTTCGCCGCTTTCCAACGCAAGCTCTGTCA
>OLPA01001173.1_pt1 | contig 22776 bp, 18 predicted proteins | sample 1672811 | NCBI WGS metagenome assembly OLPA01 (sample SAMEA3136726, study PRJEB25190) | human gut metagenome | biome: human gut; feature: human-associated habitat; material: faeces | place: Austria | collected 2013
GCTACACGTAAATACATTGAAGAGGGTAAAGACCTGCAGGGTAAAGGATATGACCCACGTAAGCTTCTTGCACCTGGCGCAGAAGCAATCAAAGCTACTGTTAAAGAGAAAATGGAGCTTTTCGGATCTGTCAATAAAGCATGATGAATCGAAAATAATATATGAAAGAAGCCGGAATGGGAGCAAGCCTGTTCCGGCTTCTTTTTTCATGATAAAATGTCAATATTTTCACTATATAAAAAAATCAACATGTTTCTTGGTTTTTTTATATAGTGAAAATGACCTCTTCGATTTACAATAACATCAAGTTAATCGAGAAGCTGATTTGAAGCTTATCGGTCAGAGATATGCAAAAGGGACGTTTTAAGCATATCTTCAGAACAAGTTGAATATCATTTAAGGTAAAGGAGAGGTACGATTATGAGAATGAAAAAAGCAACAGCATTTGGTCTTGCAGCATTAATGGCAGCTACCATGATCCCGGCAGTTCCGGCTATGGCAAAGGGGGATGACAGTGAAGGTTCTGTTTACTATCTGAACTTTAAACCGGAGCAGGCAGATCAGTGGTCAGACCTGGCAAAGAAATACACCGATGAGACTGGTGTACCGGTTACCGTTGTTACAGCTGCTTCCGGAACTTACGAGTCTACTCTGAAATCAGAGATGGCCAAGGATGAGGTTCCGACACTGTTCCAGGTTAACGGACCGGTTGGACTTGCATCCTGGAAGGATTATTGCTATGACCTGAAGGACAGCGATGTTTACAAAAATGTAGAAAGCGATGATTTTGTACTGAAGGATGACAGCGGTGCAGTTGACGGTATCGCATATGTAATTGAAACATATGGAATTATTTACAACAAAGCGCTTCTTAAGAAATATTGTGAGATGGATGGCGCTGTGATCAAGTCTGCAGATGAGATCAACAATTTTGAGACATTAAAGAAGGTTGCAGATGATATCCAGGCTAAGAAAGATGACCTTGGAGTTGACGGTGCATTTACTTCCGCAGGCTTTGATTCTTCCAGTGACTGGCGATTCAAAACACATCTTGCAAACCTTCCGATCTATTATGAGTACAAAGAAGACGGAATCACATCCACAGATGCGATCAAAGGAACCTATCTTGACAACTTCAAGAACCTGTTTGACCTTTATATCACAGATTCTACCTGTGAGCCAAGCCTTCTTTCCAGCAAGACGATCGATGATGCAAATGCTGAATTTGGTCTTGGAGAGGCTGTGTTCTATCAGAATGGAACCTGGGCTTATGATAACATCAAAGATAACGAAGTAGCAGATGAGGATATGGGAATGCTTCCAATCTACATTGGTGTTGATGGTGAAGAGGACCAGGGACTTTGCACAGGCAGTGAGAACTACTGGTGCGTAAACAAAAAAGCAGATGAGAAGGATATCCAGGCAACTCTTGATTTCCTCAGCTGGGTTATCACAAGTGATGAAGGAAGAGAATCTATAAGCCAGGAAATGGGATTTACAACACCATTCAAGACCTTTGATGAGAATTATGAGTCTGCAAATCCGCTTGTAAAAGCAGCCGACGAATATGTAAAAGCTGGTAAAACTCCGGTTTCATGGAACTTTACAACCATGCCTTCTGAAGAGTGGAAAAACCAGGTCGGCAGTGCAATGCTTGAGTATGCACAGGGTACCGGCGAGTGGGATGCTGTGAAAACTGCATTTGTTGACGGATGGGCAAAAGAGTACAAAGCAGCAAATGAAGGCTGATAAGGTATAACTGAAACGTGATCACGAAGGGGTGGGCGGTTTCCGCCTGCCTCTTTCAATGAAGGGAGGATGCGTAAAGTAGGGAAGGATGCATCCTCAGGAGAAAGGAAGAGAAAACATGCAGAATAAGATGATGAAAAAGTATTTTCCGGTTTTTGTCCTGCCTACCCTGCTGGCATTTACCATTGGATTTATCGTTCCCTTTATCATGGGCGTATATCTTTCCTTCTGTAAATTTACCACAGTAACGGATGCAAAATTCGTGGGATTACAGAACTATGTGAAGATTTTTACTGAGGATGGAACCTTTGGACATGCATTATGGTACACCACCGCATTTACGGTTGTATCAGTAGTTCTGATCAATGTGATCGGTTTTGCAGTTGCGTTGCTTCTGACCAAGAAGATCAAAGGAACCAATATATTCCGTACCGTATTTTTTATGCCAAACCTGATCGGTGGAATCATCCTTGGTTATGTATGGCAGCTTCTGTTAAACGGTCTGCTTCTTCAGATCAATAAAACACTTACATATTCTTCTGTTTACGGATTCTGGGGCCTTGTGATCCTGATGTGCTGGCAGCAGATCGGATATATGATGATCATTTACATTGCAGGTATCCAGAATATCCCGGGTGAGCTGATCGAGGCTGCACAGATCGATGGTGCAAACAAAGGACAGCTTCTGAAAAATGTGATCATTCCTATGGTCATGCCGTCCATCACCATCTGTACTTTCCTGACACTTACCAACTCCTTCAAGCTTTTTGACCAGAACCTTGCTCTTACAAATGGTGAGCCTTCCAATATGTCAGAGATGCTTGCACTGAATATTTACAATACCTTCTATGGACGTACCGGATGGGAAGGTGTAGGACAGGCGAAGGCCGTGATCTTCTTTATCCTGGTTGGAGCAATTGCCATGATCCAGAATCGTCTCACAAGAAGTAAGGAGGTACAGCAGTAATGAATAAAAAAGTAAAATTCAGCGGTCTGTGGACTGCGATCCTGAGTGTGGTATCTGTTGCTTATATTTTCCCGATTCTTCTGGTTTTGATCAATTCTTTTAAGAAAAAAGCATACATCAGCCGTTATCCTTTTGCAATCCCGACGGATAAAATGTTCGTAGGTCTGGAAAACTATGTAAATGGTCTTACAAAAACCGGATTTTTCCAGGCATTTGGATGGACATTATTTATCACAGTATTTTCGGTTGCGGTAATTCTGCTCTGTACCTCCATGTGTGCCTGGTACATCAACCGTGTTACCAACACGCTGACAAAAACCATGTACATGCTGTGTCTGTTTTCCATGGTCGTACCATTCCAGATGGTAATGTTTACTCTTTCCAAGATCGCAAACATTCTGAAGCTGAATACTCCGTGGGGACTGATCATCATTTATCTTGGATATGGAGCAGGACTTGCGGTATTTATGTTCAGCGGTTTTGTAAAATCCATTCCGATCGAGATCGAGGAAGCTGCCATGATCGATGGCTGTACCCCGATCCAGACATTTTTTAAAGTAGTTCTTCCGGTTATGAAACCGACCTGTGTAACGGTTGCGATCCTGGAAACCATGTGGATCTGGAACGATTATCTTCTTCCGTATCTGGTACTTGATATCAAGAAATACAAGACTATTTCCATTGCCATCCAGTACCTGAAAGGTGGTTACGGAACCATTGATATGGGAGCAATGATGGGTGTTCTGGTACTTTCCATCATTCCGATCATTGCCTTTTATCTTGCATGCCAGAAATACATCATTGAAGGTGTGGTTGCAGGAGCGGTTAAGGGCTGACAAATCAGTTGAATAATGTTAAAATGAAAGAAAAACGGCCTGATCTGCGTGTCTTTACGTGGATCAGGCCATATTTGGCGAGGTGGGGAATGTACAGAGTTTTGGTGGTAGATGACGAAAAACTGGAACGGGAGGGAATCCGATTTCTTCTGTCCATGGAAGAAGGTGAATGGGAAATTTATGAGGCAGCCAATGGCAAGCTGGCATTAAATGAATTGAGAAAGCATCCTGTAGATCTGATGCTGACAGATATCAAGATGCCCCATATGGATGGTCTGGAGCTTTCAAAAAAAGCAAGGGAGGAATATCCGGATCTGGAAATTATCATTTTCAGCGGTTATGGAGATTTTGCTTTTGCCCAGGAGGCGATCCGTTATGGTGTGACCGATTACGTGCTGAAACCGGTGGATCCGGACCGCTTTCATGACACCATACAGAAAATTCAGAAAGAGATCGCATCACGGAAAAATAAAGAGCAGCAGTCCATAAAAGAAAAAAGTTTTCTTCAACAGTATTTTCTTCAGAGTTATCTTTATTCTGGTGACCGGGAACGTCTGAAAGAAGCGGAAGGGATTGTGGATTTTGCCATTTGGGAGCAGTGGCACTGTGCAATCCTTATTGAATCCGATGAATCTTTTTTTGATTCTGCCAGTGATGAGGTGCCTCTTGAGATCCAGGCAGAACTTCGCCGGTCTTTTTTCTATCTGAATCTCAATGGCCGTCAGTCCCTGCTTCTTTTTAAAGATGTGTACTGCGATTATACCCTTGTGGCAAAAAATGTCTACAGTCTTCTGAAACGCCTTCATCCTGCCCGTTTTCACCTGGCTGTAAGCCGGCGTTTTGACGGATACCGGGAACTGCCGGGGATCATGGAACAGCTGGAGCAGCAGATGGAAGAGAAATTTTATCATCCGGAAAAACATGTTTTCTCAAATGAAGATGATGTACTGAAACTGTCGGTGGGAGAAGTGCAGGATTCGCAGATCATGCAGATGATCTCAGAAGACATCACACGGAAGGATACAGATCAGCTGAGAAAGCATTTCGCATGCCTGAAAGAAAAATATCATGATAATACACAGTATTCAGCAATGTATATCAAGTTTGTTTTCTCGAATGTCATTCAGGAACTGTTTAGGAAAATCAGTTTTCTGGAGAGCGGCGTCTTGAGCATGAGATAGAACGATTGTATAACTGTAGAAATATCATGGAAATCCTTGAAGTAACTGAAGATAATATCAAGGAATACGAGGCATTTCTTGACCGTTCTATGAGTAGTTCTAGAAATGAAGTGGCAGCAGTCAAAAATTATATCTATCAGCATTATGAGGAAGATCTGAATCTTGAAATGCTGGCAGAAAAAGTCTATCTGTCTTCCGGATACCTCAGTTTTATCTTCAAAAAAGAGACCGGCATGAATTTGAACCGATATATACGTGTGTTCCGGATGGAGAAGGCAAAAGAACTTCTCTGCAGCACCAATATGAAGGTGGCACAGGTCAGTGAACAGGTAGGAATCCCCAATGTTTCTTATTTCTGCAGAAGTTTCAGGGAATATTATGGAAGCAGCCCGGAGTCCTATCGGAAAGGAACCGGTGAAGAGGATGAAAATACCGGCAGTCATAAAGAATAAATTTGAAAATATGAAATATCGTCATAAGCTGACTATTCTTCTTGTGACAGCCAGCCTGGTTCCCATGATCCTGCTTGTATTGTATAGTCATGACCGCATGAGCAGTCTGCTCCGGGAAAAAGAAATGGAGGATATGTCTTCCATTCTGGAACAGACCGGAGAGGGAATCGACAGCCAGATAGAAGTTTTTTCCAGTCTTCTGAATTATCTCACTTATTCCCCGGATATTGAGGATCTGATCACTGAGAAAAATATGGATAATTATCAAGCGTATATAAAATATACAGAAGTAGCAGATCCTCTTTTGTCTGTACCAAAGTCTTATCATGATGCCATTATACAGATCCAGTTGTTTGCAGAAAGCATTAAAGTGCGCCATGAGTATACACTTGTGCCTTTGTCAGAGGTGGATAAGGAGTGGTGGTATGACAAACTGGAAGAGGATGTGTCTGTGCAGTGGGTGGTGGACAGCCAGATACCGGAGATTGCAGCTGTAAGGCGGATTTATACTGGCAGAGAGCAGACAGCAGTTCTTTGCGTTACACTGGATTATAATAAGATTTTTCAGCCCTTTGAAAAGATTATTTCTGCAGAATCCGGGGGCATGATCCTGGATAAAGGGGGAAATGTTCTGTTTCAGAAGGAAATGCTGGGTGAAAAGGAAGAAAAGGATTCGGGAGAGGCTGTCTCCAGGGAGTTTCTGGAGTCCGGGCAGGGAGATTATGCTTTTGTAAACCGGAAGAACGCGGCTTGCGGATGGATTTTTTATCTGTATAAGCTGCAATCAGCAGTGGACAGCTCTGTGTCAGGAATCCTGGTCAGCGAGATTCCCCTGATTACGGCCTGTGTAGCCATAATTCTGGTGTTGGGACTTTCTTTTTCCAGACTTTTTACCAGAAAGATCGAGGAGCTTACCGATAACATGAACCGGGTAAACCAGGGGAGCCGTGAGGTTACGGTGGACAGCAATGCTGGAGATGAAATTGGCCTTCTGGTGCGCAGCTTCCGAAGCATGATGGACGAGATCAATCGTCTGATCCATGAGGTTTATGAGAATAAGATCGCGTTGAAAGAGTTTGAACTGAAGGCACTGACTGCCCAGATCAACCCTCATTTTTTGTATAACTCCCTGTCTGTTATCAACTGGATGGCTATTCGAAGCAATCAGAGGGAAATCAGTAAGGTTACTTTGTCCTTATCTATGTTCTACCGGACTGCTTTGAGTAAGGGGCAGGATATGGTAACTGTGGATAACTGTATTCAGAATATTAAGGCGTATCTGGATATCCAGCTGGTGATGCATGACAATGATTTTCAGGTGATCTGGGACATTGACCCGGAGGTGAAAGGAGATATTGTGCCTAAATTGCTGCTGCAGCCTGTTGTGGAGAATGCATTGGAGCATGGGCTGGACATGAAAGAAGAAGGAGAGAAGATTCTGAAACTGTTTTTTGTAAAGGACGGTGAGGATGTGCTTCTTGCTGTGGAGGATAACGGACCAGGAATGGAACAGGAAGAGGCAGATAAGCTGGTGACTTACAAGGCTTCCGGATATGGCCTTAAAAATGTCAATGACAGAATGCAGCTTCTTTATGGGATGGAGTATGGAATCAAGGTGTTTAGCCAGATCAATCAAGGCACCAGGGTGGAAATGAGAATTCCAAGAGAAAAAGCGGATGAGGAGGCTGTGGCAGCCGGAGAGTTTTCTACGAAAAAGTTTTTGCAGGAACCGGAAGAAGACACAGAGGACACAACAGGAAAGAAAGGTGGAAAAAGTGAAGAAAAAAAATAGAATTCTGGTATTGGGACTGACTTTTTCCATGTTGATTTCGTCTGGTTCATTGACTGGCTGTGATAGCGCAGTTGGAAATATGGGAAAAGAGACAACGGGTGTGGAATACGAAGAAGCAGATTATGAGCTTTCTGAGGAATCATGCAGTGATTCCGGAATTGATGCAGCTGACCCAGGCACTGTAGACAACGAGACGGAAAAGACAGCAGAAAACAGAACGGATGCAGAGAAAAGTACAGAAACAGAAGAATCCCAGACAGATAATTCTACAGATAGCGGATTGTGGAAAAAAGCTTCCACAACTCCGTATGGAAAGTACCCGGAGCTTGTGACTTATACTTTAGGACAGATGAGCGGTGCCAATAATTCCAATCTTCCAGCAGGAAATACCTACGAAGACAGCGCTTATACCAGATATCTGAAAGAGATTCTGAACGTGCAGAATGAAAATGCCTATATGGAGCGGGAGGATCGCTACGACGAGTATGTGAATGTGCTGGTAAATGATCACACTTTGCCGGATGTACTGGTGGTTTCAGACAGGGAGACTTTAAATGTTCTTGTGGAAAATGACATGGTGGAGGATCTGACTGAGGTTTATGCAAACTGTACCTCCCCGAGAATCAAGGCCATGTATAACAGCTATGGTCCCCAGCTTCTCGGTGCAGGAACCTTTGATGGTAAGCTGATGGCGCTTCCGGAAGCAGTAATCGACCACGGTCCCTGTCTTTTGTGGATGAGAAAGGACTGGATGGATCAGCTGGGTCTTGCAGAGCCAGAGACTCTGGAAGAGGCTATGGATATTATCCAGGTTTTTCAGGAAAACAGGATGGGAGCAGAGGAAGGGGAAGATCCTGTGGGACTTGTGTGTGATACCAATTTTGTGTCTACTACCAGTCAGAATTATTCGGTGGAACCTGTTTTTGAGAAATTTTATTCTTATCCAAGAAGATGGATCAAGGACAAAGACGGGGAAATTGTCTATGGTTCTTTGACAGAGGAGACCAGATCTGCCGTTGCTTATTTGCGTGAGCTATATGAAAGAGGAATACTGGATCAGAACTTTGCCCTGCGTGCTCAGAATAATCTCCGTGATCTGGTAGTGGAAGGTAAATGCGGTGCGTTTTTTGGACTTTGGTGGGCACCGAATAATCCGCTTATGGATGTGGCTGAGAATGATCCGGAAGCAGACTGGGAGCCTTATTACCTTACTGCTGAATACCAGGAAAAAGATAACGTTTATGCTTCTTTTCGGGACAACAAATATGTGGTTGTGAGAAAGGGTTACGAACATCCGGAAATTGTAATGAAAATTATCAGTGTTCTGTTTGATTACAGCCGGTTTGAAGATGAGGAAAATGCGGATGAGATCAACAGCTATTTTGCTTTGAATGTGGACCCTACAGCCAGACCGCTGGTTATTAATGTGGATTATAATGAGGCAATTTATAATGTTACGAAGGATATCAGGAGAGTAATGTCCGGCAAGCAGAAGGCAAGTAATTTAAGCGCACTGGAGAAGTCTTACTATGATGCCTGTATGAAGTATTTGAGCGGGAAAAATGTAACTGTAGAGGACTGGGCTGCGTACAAGTCCAGAATTTCAGCAGTGGGCGTGCTGGTTGACGGCCATTATAGTTCGGTGCGCAGAACATATCTGGTTGATTCGGATGGAGAGATTCCCAACATGCTTGCTTCCCTAGAGAAAAATGCCTTTATTCAGATGATCATGGGAGAGCAGCCCATGGATTACTTTGATACCTTTGTGGAAGAGTGGTATGACCAGGGGGGAAGGGAACTGACCGAGAAGATCAGAGAGGAGAATTCGTAATTTATGCGAGAAGAATTATTTAAGAATTGTACCTTATGTCCCCGGAAGTGTAATGTGAATCGTCTGGAGGGCAAAAGAGGATATTGTGGCATGGACAGTACTATAAGGGCTGCCCGTGCCGCTCTTCATATGTGGGAGGAACCTTGTATTTCAGGAAAAAAAGGATCAGGGGCTGTTTTTTTCTCTGGCTGCGGCTTGCGGTGCTGTTTCTGCCAGAACCGGGATATTGCCATTGGGGATTCCGGAAAAGAAATTTCAGTGGAGCGGCTTGCTGAAATTTTTCTGGAATTGCAGGAAAAAGGGGCGGCAAATCTGAATCTGGTCACTGGGGCGCATTATGTGCCGCATATTATTTCGGCGTTGGAGCTGGCCAGAGGAAAGGGAATGAATCTTCCGGTCGTGTACAATTCCAGTGGGTATGAGAGCGTGGAAACTATCCGGAGACTGGATGGTTATGTGGATGTATATCTGCCGGATATGAAATATATGGAGCCTGAATTGGCTGCTGCTTTTTCCAACGCAAGGGATTATCCGCAGGCGGCGCAGAGTGCAATTGCCGAAATGATGCGTCAGACCGGTCCCTGTCAGTTTGCGGAGGATGGATATATAAAACGCGGGACAATTGTTCGTCATCTGATTTTGCCAGGGCATACCCAAAATTCTATTGCAGTATTGAAATATCTGTACCGGACTTATGGGGAGGATATTTTTATCAGCGTAATGAACCAATATACGCCTGTCTGGAAGAATGAGAAATTTCCGGAACTGAATCGGAAAGTGACCAGACGAGAGTATGAAAAGGTGCTGGACGCTGCCATTGAGCTTGGAATTGAAAATGGCTATTTTCAGGAAGGGGAGACCGCGGAGGAAAGTTTTATACCGGCGTTTGATTATGAAGGGGTATGAAAGAAAAAGTATTATGCACGAATCCGATGATATAGTTCCAGAGGATATTTGTGGTGACTTTGAAGTTGAGTAAACGAACAATTGGCATGGGGAGAAAAAGCCTGCTGACTACTGTTTTGAAGCTGCCCAGCAATTGCCGGGCAGTATTAGAGCGTGTTTAAAAAAGGTTTTCTGTGAGATGTGTATTGCTGTTACGGTTATCTTTATGACCAGCAGCATATGCTATTTTGCTTCAGGTGCACAGCTTGCAGAGCAGGGATTGTCAAAGCCTGGATTGAAAGCGTAGAAGTTTTTAGCGTCCAACTGTTCCTGGATGGAGCGAAGTGCTTCGCCAAATCGCTGGAAATGTACCACTTCCCTTGCACGCAGGAAACGGATAGGATCAGCAACTTCCGGGATATTTCGTACTACACGGAGAATATTGTCATAAGTGGAGCGTGCTTTCTGTTCTGCTGCAAGGTCTTCAAATAGATCCGTGATCGGATCACCTTTACTCTGGAATTCGCAGGCATTAAAGGGAACGCCTCCTGCTGCCTGCGGCCACACGCCAACTGTGTGGTCAATATAATATGGTCCCAGCCCGGAATTCTCAATTTCTTCCATAGTGAGGTCACGGGTAAGCTGGTGAACCATGGTGGAAACCATCTCCAGATGCGCCAGTTCTTCAGTACCGATATCATTAAGCACAGCTGCAGAGGTTCGGTTCGGCATGGTAAAGCGCTGGGAGAGATAGCGCATAGAAGCACCGATTTCTCCATCCGGGCCACCATACTGGCTCATAATGAACTGAGCCAGCTTCGCATTTGGCGTTTTGATATTGATTGGATACTGTAATCTTTTTTCATAATTCCACATAAACTGTCACGCTCCTTCCTTTTCCCATGGAAATGGCTGCTGAGACCATTTCCATGCATTTTCACTGCTTACAGCTGCATTGTCGATGGTCAGAGGACCGTATTTCTCAGCATATTCGGCCATCAGCTGGTTGCGACGGTCAGAAATATCGGAAAAATAGCGCAATGCTTTTTGATCCTCAGGGTGAGTATCCAGATAAAGAAGCATGTCATTGACAGCGAAACTAACCTCATTGATCTGCTGTAAAAAAGAGCATCTTGGGGAAGGCTGCTTTCTCATCATCTTCGAATACCTCTCTTTCCACAGAATGGTTTACAAAGCTGTGGGAAAATAGTGCCCACAGACAAGGCATAATCAAGATCATAGGCTGAAGTGAAATTCTGATATGGTACATAGGCCATTGCTGGTGCTAGGTGTTTCAGGTGCTCATACATATTATCTGTTTTTGATGAAACTGGTTTAGTGCAGGGGCAGTTTGGTGTTTGGGAAATTGACGGATTGTATGAAGACTTCACAGGTATGAAATCACCGGAATTTTTATATGGTCTGGTACAGTCTGAGGACTCACAATTCATTTCGCTGCAAGAAGTCTCTCGCCGCATTTGCGACAGTGGAGCGGGAGAGAAATTCATCATCCCGCAGGTTCTATTATAAGGGCGGCAGCCCGAACGGTTCATCTGATAATTTTCCATAAACAGATCCTTTCCTTATTCCGTAAGGTCTTTCCCTTTATTCTATGTAAAAATATATAAATGTGTTTATATAAGAGAATGTAATAGTTACGTATACTGTTGGTGGTGCAGTGAAAAGAACGGATGGTATTTTTTATTATGGCTTTGGTTTTAAGAGATACACATGCACAAAATAAATCAGTGATGGAATCAGAAATACAAGATTTACACCGCCTGCCAGGAATTCAGGAACGTTGCCTGCTCCTTGAAATGTAAATTCAAGGAAAAGGTACAGTGCTCCAGCTAAAGTACTTAACATCCAGTTCTCCCAGCCCAGCCAGCCAAGAAGCCCAGCCAGAATCAGGGAAAATTCCCGATAATACTGCATATAAGTATCCGAAGAAAATGGAAAAACATTTCTTAGAAGATAACATCCAAATAGGATTCCAAGAATATTCATTGCTCTCATTATTTCAAAAATCAGACTTGTACTCTTTAACATAGAGCAGTTGTCCCATAGCTTTACATCTAATTTATTGGCTGCGCTGATAGCTGCCTTGGTGAAAGTGCCATTTGTCATAACGATGCAGCGGTCGCAGTCATAGTATTTGCCCCCGGCATAGACCTCTTGCACTGCTTTATTCCCAACTGGATAAGAATAATATTTGCATTGAACTGCATATTTTGAAAAATGTTTGTAGGCAATGATGTCGACACCCTGGTCACCACTTTTTTTGGTAACTTCTACATGGTGAAATCCCTTTCGACGCAGCATCCGGGCGCATTTATATTCAAATTTGTGTCCATTCATCTGGTAAAATCCCTTATTTTGAGTTATTGTTTCGTTTTTTTATACAAAAACAGCAGAAATCGTTTCATGATTTTTTCAAAAGTCTTTCACACTTTTATCACATTTGTTTCGTATATTATTAACTGTAGAAAGCACCAAGTCTTTCTTAATTTAATATTTTTCTTTTTCATACGCGCCGGTGCGAAAGCACCGGCCTCCTTCCATTTCTGGGGAAAATATCCTGTTTATAAAGTTAACGGCGAAAGCCAAATTCGGGAAAATGAAATAAAGTATATTTATAGAGATAAAGTCATTGTACTACATATGAAATAAAAAGTAAACACCTGTTCGAACAACACGTTGCTGTTCACTCCGTTCACAGTAACGCGCTTCGCGATGCACAGAAATCACGCATTCGCATGATTTCGCGCCGCACTTCCCGGGCTTTTTGTGAACAAAGTCCACAGTTAACTTCAAACACACTCTAAGATTTACTGTAAGAAAATGACTATTTCCAAAAGCAAACAGTAGTGCTATAATAGCAGTGTTTAGAATGTTAGGAACAGACTCATTTTTTGTCTGTGACCTGACATTTTCCTATTATTTATATATTTGGAGGAGTTATGCAAATTATAATTGTCGGGTGTGGAAAAGTTGGACGTACACTTGCAGAGCAGCTTCAGGAAGAGGATACTGATATAACTCTGATCGATATCAATCCGGACAGGATTAATGAGATTACAGATGAAGTAGATGCTATGGGCGTTGTTGGAAATGGAGCAAGTATCAATACTCTTATGGAAGCGAGAATTGAGACTGCAGACATTCTTATCGCAGTTACTGTATCAGATGAGATGAACCTTCTATGCTGTCTGATCGCCCAGAAGACTGGTCACTGCCACACAATTGCCCGTGTGCGTAATCCGATTTACAGTAAGGAAATCGGTTTTATCAAGGAGCGTCTGGGCGTAACCATGATCATCAACCCGGAACTGGCAGCGGCACAGGAAATTTCAAAACTTCTGCGTTTTCCATCCGCCATAAAGATCGATACTTTTGCCAGAGGCAAGGTAGAACTTCTGAAATTTAAAGTAATGCCTGAATTTGAACTGGATGGAAAGAGCATTCAGCAGATTACTGAGCACTTTCGCTGCGATATTCTTTTCTGCGCTATTGAGGGAAAAGATTATACTACCATTCCAGGCGGTACCAATGTGATCCGGAATGGAGATGTGATTTCTATTCTTGCTACTCCGCAAAATGCAGCAGCTTTCTTTAAAAAGATTGGCTTGAAGACCCATCAGGTAAAGAACACCGTGATCGTAGGAGGCGGAACTATTTCTTATTATCTTGCCAAGGCCCTGCTTGCCATGAAGATCAAAGTCAAGGTAATTGAGAAAGATAAGAACCGCTGTGAGTTCCTAAGCGAAGAACTTACAGATGCTACGATTATTAACGGTGACGGCACAGACCGTTCCCTTCTTCTGGAAGAGGGGCTGGAAAGTGCTGAGTCCTTTGTAACTTTGACTAATATGGATGAGGAGAATATTTTCCTTTCCCTTTTCGCAAAGACTATTTCGAATGCCAAGCTGGTTGCCAAGGTAAACAGACTTGCCTATGACGATATTATTGACAGTCTGGACATCGGAAGTGTTATTTACCCGAAATACATTACTGCAGATTATATTTTGCAGTATGTAAGAGCAACTCAGAATTCCATTGGAAGTAATGTGGAGACCTTGTATCACATTCTGGATGGAAAGGCAGAAGCTCTGGAATTTAAGATCTGTGATAATTCACCTATTGTAGGAAGGACATTGTCCGAACTGAATCTGAAGAAGAATCTTCTTGTTGGATGTCTTTACCGGGATGGCAGTGTGCGCATTCCTCGTGGACATGATGCCCTGGAGATTGGAGACAGAGTTGTAATTGTTACCACTAACAGAGGCCTTCGTGATATCAACGATATACTTGCAAAGTAAAGGAGTCCGGACATGAATTATTCCATGATATCTTATATTCTTGGCTGGATCTTCAATTTTGAAGCGGCATTTATGATTTTGCCAGGAATTACAGCAATCATTTACCGGGAAAAAAATGGTCTGGCATTTCTGATCACGATGTTGATCTGTCTGACAATTGGAATTCCGCTTACCAGGAGGAAAAGAAAAAGCAAAGTATTCCATGCCAAAGAGGGTGCTGTTACAGTTGCTCTCAGCTGGCTGGTACTCAGTATTGCAGGAGCGCTTCCTTTTATTATTTCAGGAAGTATTCCCCATCCTATAGATGCAATATTTGAAACTGTTTCCGGTTTTACCACGACTGGAGCCAGTATTTTGAGTGATGTGGAGGCTCTGTCTCACTGTATGCTGATCTGGAGAAGCTTTACCCACTGGATTGGCGGAATGGGAGTACTGGTATTTATTCTCTGCCTGCTGCCTCTTACCGGTGGATACCACATGAATCTGATGAAAGCAGAGAGCCCGGGACCGTCTGTCAGCAAATTGGTACCGAAGGTACAGTCCACAGCCAAGATTTTGTATACCATATACATTATTCTGACTATTGTGGAGATCATTTTCCTTCTCATTGGAAAAATGCCTCTGTTTGATACATTGTGCCTTAGTTTTGGTACCGCAGGTACTGGTGGTTTTGGTATCAAAAATGACAGTATTGCAAGCTACAGCACGTATAATCAGGTGGTGATTACGGTCTTTATGATTCTTTTTGGAATCAACTTTAATGCCTATTATCTGCTTCTGACGAAAAAAGTAATGCAGGCAGCCAAGAATGAAGAGGTACGTTACTATCTGGGGATTATTGGCCTGGCCATTGTAGCTATCGCCATTAATACAAGAGAAATGTTTACAAGCTTTGGAAGTGCTTTCCAGCAGGCTGCTTTCCAGGTGGGGTCCATCATTACGACTACTGGATATGCTACCACAGATTTCAATGTGTGGCCGGTATTTTCCAAGACCATTCTGGTTATCCTTATGTTTGTGGGAGCCTGTGCAGGAAGTACAGGCGGCGGTATCAAGGTATCCCGTCTTCTGATCCTGTGTAAATCTGCACGCAAGGAACTGCAGCTGTATCTGCACCCAAATGCAGTGAAGAAAATCAAGATGGATGATAAGGCGATTCCCCATGAGGTGGTGAGAGCTACAAACATGTTCCTGTTTGTGTATATTATGATTTTTGTTATTTCACTGTTGATCATAAGTCTGGACAATCTGGATATGGTTTCCAATTTCACCGCGATCGCAGCCACTTTGAATAATATAGGACCTGGTCTTGGAGCTGTGGGACCTACCGGGAACTTTGATACGTATTCTTATATTTCCAAGGCTGTCATGATCTTTGATATGCTGGCAGGAAGGCTTGAAGTATTCCCACTGTTACTTTTGTTTAAGAGAGATACCTGGAGAAAGTTCTGAAAACTGACAAATATAAAACTCCTCAAATTAACACGCTCTAAAGAATGTTAATTTGAGGAGTCTTTATTTGCGTAAGCAACGAGCAGGAGCCTGTTTGGTCTTACTTGTCCATAGTATATGGCTCATCTGCCGGATATCCTCCTGCCGCTTTCTGCATTCCACGCGGCAGTGCATCCTTGGAAGTACGCCAGTCCGCATCTTTATTGCGGTAATCAAACTTATCGCAGAACCAGTCCAGATCATCAGAAAGCCTTTGCATATTCTGCTCCATCATTGGGAAAAGGATAGTGTAAAAGGCTTTTTTCTCTTTATCAGATAAAGCACTTTCAGCTGTTTCAACCAGATCTCCGAAATGGGGAATGCAAAATCCCTTACAGGTTTCAAAAAGCGGGAGAAATTCCTGCTTTTTTTTAAACAGTTCGAAAAAAGTATCCAGATATCTTGCATAGGTATCTTTATAAAAATTGCAGATATAGCAGGTATCTTCCTGTTCTTTTACCCATGCGCCAAGAGAAGTTTTCGGTGCATCTGTATCTGTGTTTTCCTTCTTAAATCGGGAAAAAACGGAAGCCCTGGAAGGGGCGAAAATCCTGATTTGTTCATGAAGCTCTTTTGTTTTGTACTGAAAATGGGTTTTCAGAATCAGCCCTGTACCCAGACGGTTTCCGTAGTCATACATTTTCTTATAGTGGGTACGACAAAAGCCCATTTTATCAGTTTCTGCCCGTACATCATCTTCCATATAAGATGCGCCGGCACCTAAAACGAAATCCATGGCATGCTGTTCCAGCTGGCGCTCCACAAAACAGAAAGGGCATTCGTCCTCTGCTTTAAAAGCATCCATCAGGGGAATGGTATATAATTTTTCTTTCATCTGTAAGGTCTCCTTCAGGATTTTAATGTATAAGTCTATAATTTTTCAACATCTGCTCCATGGATAAATGCCTGCAAAATACAGTCTATCGTCCGATGAAGATAAGGACGGTATTCAGCAAGACAGACTGGCTGGGAGTGAAGAATACAGCTGTAACTTGTGGAACTTACCAGTTCAATAATGGTAAAAAGAAGCAGCTCCGGGGAATCATACTGTACATCAGATTGATCCAGAAGATTGAGATATTCCTGGAAAAATGGAAAATCATCGTCATCTGCCTGTTCCTGAAACGCATCCTTAAAAACTCCCCAGGACAGATTCTTGGAAATAAAGCCAAGCAGACTACTCTCAGTTTCCAGCCTGTCCAGAATATTATCTACAATAAAATGAAGCTGTGCAGTGAAACCGGTAATGTGGGAGGCTTCCAGAGCGTCATGCGCCTCGGAAAAAAGTTCGCCGGCTTTGTGAGAGATCAGCTTATTTCGAATATCATATTTATCTTTAAAATAGAGGTAAAAAGTTCCTTTCGCAACTCCTGCATTTTCCACAATATCGGAAATGGTTGTCTTGGCAAGCCCCTTAGTGGTAAAGAGTTCAAAGGCAGTGTTGTACAGAGCACTTTTCTTCCTTTTTTTATTTAACTCCAGTTTTCCCATGCCAGTTCCTCCTAAGCTTATGTCCGTCAGACATTCTATAAATAAAAGTTTACTGTCTCTTCCAGCAGCAATAAAAGCCGGTTGTTACAATTACAGCTTCACTATCTGAACTTTTCTTGATAATTATGGTGGTTTATTTCTATTTTAAACAAAAATGACCAAAAGTCAATATCAAAACAGGAAAAGATTTGGGTAAAAAGCAGATATTGACTACTGGTCAGTTTTGTTGTATAACTTTCATAGGCTAAGAGATGACTAACTGATGTCGGGAAAACAGATACGCTGCAGGACAGCGGGAGGAGTTTGCAGACGTCAGATATTTAACTAAGAATTAAGGAGTTGGCTAACATGAATCGAAATAAAAAAATTCTGAATGTTACAATGGCTGCCGGAATGGCTGCCGTCCTTGGAACTACACCGGTAATTGCTGCAGCCCAGGAAGCAGACAATGGAGTATCCAAGGAAGAAACCGTATATGTAAACGCCACTGCAGAAGGTGAAATAAAAGACATCACCGTGTCTGACTGGCTGAAGAATTCCGGATCAGCAGAGGGAGATGTATCCGATGTATCTGACCTGGAAGGAATCAAGAATGTAAAAGGTGATGAAACCTTTACCCAGGATGGTGACAAGGTTACATGGAATACAGACAGCAGTGATATTTACTATCAGGGAACTTCCAACAAGGAACTTCCGGTAGATATGAAGATCAAATATTATCTGGATGACCAGGAAATTACTCCAGAGGAACTTGCAGGCAAGAGTGGACATCTTCGTATGGAAGTTTCATATACAAACAAATCCAAAAAAACAGTAAAAGTTGATAAAAAAGACGTAGAAGTTTATTCTCCGTTTGTTATGGTAACCGGAATGATCCTTTCTTCCGATAATTTTTCCAATGTTACCATTGATAATGGAAAGGTGATTTCCGATGGCGACAAGGAAATGATTGTAGGTGTTGCAGTTCCTGGTTTAAAGGACAGCCTGGATTTAAGCGATGACCTTTCCGATAAGATTGATATTCCGGAAGGCTTTACCATGGAAGCTGATGTTACAGACTGTACTATGGGAAATACTTTCACCATGGCAGTTACAGATCTGCTCAGCAGCCTGAATCTTGAAGATTCCGATGATCTGGATGAGCTTCAGGATTCCCTGGATGAGCTGGATGATGCAGCAGTGAAGCTGGTAAATGGATCTAAGGATCTTTTTGATGGAACTAAGAAGCTTTATGATGGAACCAAAGATCTCTATGATGGAACCGAAGATCTGAAAGACGGAACCAGCCAGCTTTATGATGGAGCCAAAGACCTGGATGACGGCGCTAAGACTCTGAAAGATGGAACCAGCCAGCTTTATGATGGAAGTAAAGACCTGGATGACGGAGCCAGCCAGCTTTACGACGGAGCCAAGACTCTTAATACAGGAGCCGGTCAGCTTTATGATGGAACTACTTCCTTATACAGTGGAACAAAGACTCTGTACGATGGAACCAGAACTCTTTATGGCGGAGCCAATACACTGGCTTCCAGTTACAATGAATTTGATGCTGGTGTGGCAAGTGCCAAGACTGGTGCTTCCCAGTTAAACAGCGGTGCAAAAACATTGCAGAGCGGTATTTCCCAGTATACTGCAGGGGTAGATTCACTGGCTTCTGGTGTGAACAGCTACACAGAAGGTGTTGATACTGTAAACAGCAACATGGCAGAGTACAATAAAGGAATGAAATCCCTGACAGATGGTGTGAACAAATATGTGGCTGGTGGAAATCAGCTGGCAGACGGTGTAACCGCTTATGTAAATGGTGCAACTCAGCTGACTAACGGAGTAAGCACTTATGTAAGCGGTGCAAGTGCCCTGGCGCAGGGAACTAAGGACTATGTAAGTGGAACATCTGCACTGGTTGAAGGGGTAGGACAGCTGGCACCTGGAATCCAGCAGGCTTCAGAAGGAATCAGCGCTGCTTCCGCAAAACTTACAGAAATTGCCAAGAATGTAGCAGCTGCAAAGCCGGAAACAATGGTGAAGAGCCTGAATCAGTATGCAGATGGAGCTGATTCCCTGGCTGATGGTGTAACAGAATACGTTGGAAAAGTAGGTGAGGCTGCTTCTGGAGCAGCAAGTGTTGCAGAGGGGGCAAAGAGCCTGGCTGACGGTACAGCTGCTCTTGTTTCCGGTGCAACTCAGGTAAAAGACGGAATTGGAAAATTAAAAGAAGGAACAAGCTATTCAATCAGTCAGATCGGCGATAGTGCCTCTAAGACAATGAATGATTCCGCAGCAAGCATCCGTGAGGCAGCTGCCCAGATTGAGACTACGGTTACTGCACAGTCCGCAGGGGTATCTACAGATGCTGCCGCTGGTGCAATCAGTGCAACCCAGAGCTCTATGAGCAGTGCAATCGCAACTTTGCAGGGAGCACTTGGAACAGAGGGACTTGACGAAGGAACTGCAGCAGCTATTAATTCTGCAATCGAGCAGTTAAATGCAGGTCTTGGAAATGCTTCTGCAGCTCAGGGTGAGCTGGGTAACATTCAGGCTCAGTCACAGGTAGCTGTCCAGGCTGAGACAAACGGAAGCAGTGTTCAGGAATCCTTAAATGCGATTGCGTCCACCCTGGAAGGTGCAGCTGGCAGTATTTCAGAAGCAGCATCAGCGAGCTCTTCAACTTTAGCTGGTGAAGCAGATAAACTGATTGCAGGTGCAGCTTCTGTTGAATCAGGAGCCCAGACCGCAAATGCAGGAGCCGCACAGCTGAGCACAGGTGCTGATTCCCTGAACAGTGGAATGGCACAGCTGAAGGAAACAGGTGAAGGTCAGTTATCTACAGGAGCATCAAATCTGAAAGCAGCCGGAACACAGGTAAGAGAGAGTCTGACAGCAGTAAGCAGTCTGGTTGCAGGACTTGGAGATCTTTCTTCCATGACAGATTCTGTGAATCAGTTAGCAGAAGGTGCAAAACAGATTTCTGAAGGAAATGAGAAGCTTCAGGCTGGTTATAAACAGTTACAGGATACCAAGGCTGCTGAGACACTTACAAGCGGAGCAGATCAGCTCCTTAATAGTGAGAAGACTATTACAGATGGAATCAATACCCTTCAGGGCAAGGATAATGCCAACGCAACAGCACTTCTCAATGGCGCAAGTACATTAAAGAGTGCAAAGGAGAGCCTTGATGCAGGTATCAGTTCAATCAGCAAAGCAACCGGCAAGCTGGTAACTGGTGTTGGTCAGATTGCCGCAAATAGTGTGGCACTGAGAAGCGGAGCATCTCAGCTGACAGCAAGCAGTGATACCCTGAACAGTGGAGCATCCCAGCTGACAGCAGGAACCAAGAGCCTTGTAAGCGGAGCAGGTACATTAGTAGCAGCCAGTGGACAGGTAAAATCCGGTATTGCACAGTTAAAGAACGGTGCTGCAGATCTGAGAAGCGGAGCTTCCCAGTTAAGAAGCGGTGCAAACAGTGTTAATAATGGAACTCGTGAATTGAAGAGTGGTACATCTTCTTTAGTAAGCGGAACAAAAGATCTGAAAGACGGAACCAAGACTTTGAAAGATGGAGCTAAGGATCTGAATGATGGAGCTAAGACTCTGAAAGACGGAACAAGCAGTCTGAAAGATGGAGCTAAGACCCTGGATGATGGAGCAAAAGACCTGAAGGATGGGGCAAAAGATCTGAAAGACGGAGCTAAGACTCTGAAGGACGGAGCAAAAGATCTGAAAGACGGTGAGAAAGAGTTCTATGATGATGGTATCAAGAAACTGAAAGATACTATGGAAGAGGATTTCCAGAGTGTTCTGGATCGCCTGGAAGCACTCCAGTCTGATGATGCTGCTTATACATCCTTCACAGGAAAAGATGATTCCATGAGCGGCAACGTGAAGTTCATTATTGAGACAGAAGGCTTTGATGATGGCAGCGAAGACTGATCTTAAGCAGGTCAGATATAAATTTCTATAAGGAAACAGAGAAGGGCAGGAGAGTATCCTGCTCTTTTCTATTACGGGATAAACCCTGCAGCCGTTACCGTTCACGGAGTAACAGCACCTTTGGGTTGCACCTGCAAAAAGAGTCTGCTATAATGAAAAACAATTAAGGAAATAAAAGAGTTTATATAAAAATGAACAGAAAAAGGTGATAAAGTGGATATTGCGAAAAAGAAAAAAGCAAGTATCCGGTCAGGAAAGAAAAAGGCAGGTCCTGGCTATAAGACCAAGATCAAAATGAAAAAAGCGAAATCAGATTACTATGATTTTAATCTGGTCGCAGTAATCATATTGATCATGTGCTTTGGCCTGATCATGCTTTACAGTACAAGCTCTTATATGGCGCAGATTAATGAAGGCGACGACATGTTCTACTTCAAGAAGCAGGCAATGTACAGTATTGGCTGTCTTGTGCTGGCAATTATAGTGTCCTATTTTGATTATCATATTCTGGCGAAATTTCCGTTTGTGATCTATGTAGCAGCCGCTTTTCTCATGGTGCTGGTAAAGACTCCCCTGGGAGTCACCTCTCATGGAGCGAGAAGATGGCTGAAGCTTGGGGTACAGTTTCAGCCGGCAGAGATTGCAAAGATTGCAGTGATCATCACATTGTCCTATCTGATCGTCAAGATGGGAAAGAGAGTGGAAACCCTGAAAGCTACTATGGTACTGCTGGGAATGGGCGGCATTCAGGCCCTGTTTGCATATGTGTTTACGGATAACCTGAGTACTGCTATGATTATTTTTGGGATTACCGTAGGTCTGGTGTTTATTGCACATCCAAAAACAAAACCATTTGTTATCCTTGCAGTTGTTGCAGTTATTCTGGTGGCAATCCTGGTATACAGTCTTTCCCATATGGATCAGAGCTCTAACTTCCGTTTACGTCGTATTCAGGTATGGCTTCATCCGGAGGATTATGCAAGCGGAGATGGCTATCAGACCCTGCAGGCTTTGTATGCAATTGGTTCAGGAGGTTTCTTTGGCAGAGGTCTTGGAAACAGTATCCAGAAGCTTGGAAGTGTGCCTGAGGCACAGAATGACATGATATTTTCTATTATTTGTGAAGAACTTGGGATTTTTGGCGCGATCATGGTTTTGGCGTTGTTTGGTTATCTGCTGTACAGATTATTTTTTATTGCACAGAATGCACCGGATATGTTTGGCTCCCTGCTTGTGAGCGGTGTTTTTGTACATATCGCTTTGCAGGTTATTATGAACGTGGCTGTAGTGCTGAACATCATGCCAAACACAGGTGTCACATTGCCATTTATCAGCTATGGAGGTACCTCCATTTTGTTCTTGATGGCAGAGATGGGACTGGCCTTAAGTGTGGCCAGACAGATTAAATTCCAGGAGCCGGAATTTATCCTATAATTCTCTTGACAAATGAGCCAGCAGATTATATACTTTCCGCAGTGTATGACATACGGCTGATGGAAGCCGGTTTTCGAGATATTTATTAAAGGAGAATGAGCAATGTTAGAAAAGATGAGTGAAATGATCGCAGAGCAGCTTAACTGCGACGCAGAGACAATTACAGCAGATACTTCTTTCAAGGATGACCTGGGAGCAGATTCCCTTGACCTCTTCGAGCTTGTTATGGCTCTGGAAGATGAGTACAACATCGAGATTCCGGCAGAAGAGCTTACAGAGCTGAACACAGTTGGTGATGTAATCGACTATCTGAGAGATAAAGGAATCGATGCTTAATTTTTTTCGCAGATGATGATCTCCCGCTACTGTTCACTGGTAACATTCCGCGAGGTGTTTTTGTGAACAAAGTTCACAGAAA
>OLPA01001175.1_pt1 | contig 22744 bp, 19 predicted proteins | sample 1672811 | NCBI WGS metagenome assembly OLPA01 (sample SAMEA3136726, study PRJEB25190) | human gut metagenome | biome: human gut; feature: human-associated habitat; material: faeces | place: Austria | collected 2013
ACCCTGCAAGGGGCATTGCCCCTTGACCCTTTTTTTGCGCCCCGGCTTGGTCGCTTTTCCATACAACAAATGCCCCGGCAGTTTTTCGCTGTCGGGGCATTTACCTTTTCCTTTATTCCTCCGGCTTTTCTACCCGGATAATCCGTTCAATCACCGGCTGATTCGCCTTCGTGACCGTCCCATTCCGATCCGTCACCGGCGTATGCTCGCAAATCGCGTCCACAACCTCCATCCCGCTGATGACCTTGCCGAACGCGGCGTACTGCCCGTCCAAATGCGGCGCATCCGCGTGCATGATGAAGAATTGGCTGCTGGCGCTGTCCATCGCGCTTGACCGCGCCATCGACAGGACGCCGCGCGTGTGTTTCAGGTCGTTCTGCACGCCGTTGGCGCTGAATTCGCCCTTAATCCGCTGGCTTGAACCGCCCGTGCCGTTGCCGTTCGGGTCGCCGCCCTGAATCATGAAGCCGGAAATGATGCGGTGGAAGGTCAAGCCGTCGTAGAAGCCGCTGTCCACGAGGGAAAGGAAGTTCGCGACGGTGATGGGTGCGGTGTCGGCGTACAGCTCCGCGACAATCGTGCCGTAGTCCTTCACGTCGATTTGGACGTAGTAGGTGCCGGTCAGGGGCGCGTCCGTCGGCGCGTCGGCGGCGGGAGAGTCCGCATTCGGGGCGGAGCAGCCCGTCAAAATCAGCAGCAAAATCAGCAGAAGCGGCAAAATTCGTTTCATGTTAGTTCTCCTTTATAGGATGTAATCCATCGCCATCATCAGCGAAAATCCGACGGCGAACAGCACCGTGCCGACATTCGTGTGCGTGCCCTGCGCCATCTCCGGCACAAGCTCGTCCACGACGACATAGAGCATCGCGCCCGCGGCGAAGGACAGCATCACGGGCATCATCGGGGCGAAAACCGCCGCCAGCCCGATGGTCAGCAGCGCGCCCAGCGGCTCAACCGCGCCGGAAAGCATCCCCAGCGTGAACGCCTTTACGCGGCTCATGCCCGCCTGACGCAGGGGCATGGCGACAATCGCGCCTTCGGGCACGTTTTGCAGGGCGATGCCGACGGCAAGGGCGAACGCGCTGGCGAAAGATACGCTGCCGACCTGCTCCGGCTGCATACTGCCCGCGTAGACCACGCCGACCGCCATGCCCTCCGGCAGATTATGCAGCGCGACGGCGAGCGCAACCATCATCGACCGGGGGAGCGACGCGCGCAGCCCCTCCTGTTCGCCGTCCAGGTGGACGTGGGGGACGAGCCGATCCAGCAGCAGCAGGAAGAGAATCCCCAGCCAGAACCCGATCGTCGCGGGCAGGAACGACCATGCGCCCAAGTCCGCCGCGCCTTCCAGCGCCGGAATCAGCAGACTCCATATGCTTGCCGCAACCATCACGCCCGCCGCGAAGCCGCTCAAGCCCTTCTGCACCTTCTCCGGCAAGTCGCATTTGAGGAAGAAAACCAGCGCCGCGCCCAGTGTCGTGCCAAGAAAGGGCACGAGCAGTCCTTGCAAAACCTGTGTGTTCATGAAAAGTGGATACCTCCTTCATTCGCGGACGTTCACCTCCGCGTTTTTCTTGCATGAACACATGGTATCACACCCGTTTTTTCCTGTCAAGGGGCAAAAAAAACGGCGAAAATGCAAAATCGCCGCCGCTGTCATCCAGAAAAACATAATTAGTGCAGCAAAAGCCCTTGTCAGATGCGCCCGCATGGTGTATGATGAAAAACGTGAAGGGCGAAAAAATCGCCTCTCGACAAGGGCGTCGGGACTCCGCATCGGCGGGTTCTGCGCCGATGAATCAGCATGTTTATGATTTGAAAGGAGTCCTGCATCATGGCGAATTATTGCCAGCGCGTTCTTGACGATTTGAAGGTTCGCTATGCCCACGAGCCGGAATTCATTCAGGCAGCGACCGAAATTTTGACGACCCTTAAGCCCGTTATCGAACGGAACGAAGAGAAGTACGAAGCGGCGGGACTGCTCGAACGCTTCGTGGAGCCGGAGCGCATCATCACCTTCCGTGTGCCGTGGATCGACGATCAGGGCAAGGTGCAGGTCAACCGCGGCTACCGTGTGCAGTTCAACAGCGCGATTGGCCCGTACAAGGGCGGTCTGCGCCTGCATCCAAGCGTCAACCAGTCGATTTTGAAGTTCCTTGGCTTTGAGCAGATTTTGAAGAACAGCCTGACCGGTCTGCCCATCGGCGGCGGCAAGGGCGGCTCCGACTTCGACCCCAAGGGCAAGAGCGACAACGAGGTGCAGCGCTTCTGCCAGTCCTTCATGACTGAGCTGTACCGCTACATCGGCAAGGACACCGACGTGCCGGCGGGTGATATTGGCGTCGGCGCACGCGAAATCGGCTACCTGTACGGCCAGTACAAGCGCATCACCGGACTGTATGAAGGCGTGCTGACCGGCAAGGGTCTGACGTGGGGCGGCAGCCTCGCGCGCAAGGAGGCCACCGGCTACGGCCTGTGCTACTTCACGCAGGCGATGATGGAGCGCAACGGCAAGGCCATCGCGGGCAAGACGGTCGTCGTGTCCGGTTCGGGCAACGTCGCCATCTACGCGGTGCAGAAGATTACCGAGATGGGCGCGAAGGTCGTCGCCATGAGCGATTCCAACGGCTACATCTACGACCCCGACGGCATCAAGCTGGATGTGGTCAAGCAGCTGAAGGAAGTGGAGCGCAAGCGCATCAAGGAGTATGTCAAGGCGGTTCCGACCGCAACCTACACCGAGGGCTGCTCCGGCATCTGGACGATTCCCTGCCAGATTGCCCTGCCCTGCGCAACGCAGAACGAAATCAACGAAGCATCCGCCAAGGCGCTGATTGCCAACGGCGTGGAAGCGGTCGGCGAAGGCGCGAACATGCCCTCGACGCTCGAAGCCACCGCGGCGTTCCAGCAGGCGGGCGTGCTGTTTGCCCCGGCGAAGGCGGCCAACGCGGGCGGCGTGGCGGTCTCCGCGCTGGAAATGAGCCAGAACAGCCAGCGCCTGAGCTGGACGTTCGAGGAAGTGGACGCGAAGCTGAAGGACATCATGGTGAACATCTTCGCCAAGGTGGATTTGGCGGCGCACGAGTACGCCAAGGAAGGCGATTATGTCGCGGGCGCGAACATTGCGGGCTTCCTGAAGGTGGCCGACGCGATGCTGGCGCAGGGCGCGGTGTAATCAGCGGGTAAAATCAGCAGTATCAAAAAAACCGGCAGAGCAATTTCGCCCTGTCGGTTTTTTGTATGCGGATATTATGAAATTTCCAGCGCAATCTCCATCATCTGCGTGAAGGTGTTCTGCCGCGCTTCCGCGTCCAGCTCCTCGCCCGTGAAGGGATTGTCGGAAATGGTGCAGATGGTCAGCGCGTTCTTGCCCAGCCGCGCCGCGTTCAGGTACAGCGCCGCCGCTTCCATCTCCACCGCCAGCACGCCCAGGCCTTGCAGCACCTGCCCCGGTGACGGCTGCGATTCGTCATAGAAAATGTCCGACGAGTACAGCGCGCCCGGTACGGGGGTCACGCCCAGCTTCTTGCCCGCTTCCATCGCGGCAGAAAGCAGCTCATAGGAACAGCACGGCGCGACGTTCCCGCGGAAACCGTACTGCTGACCGAAATTGCTGTTTGTGTACGCGCTCATGCCCAGCACGATGTCGCGCACTTTCAGCTTCTGGCTGAGCATCCCCGCCGTGCCGACGCGGATTATGTTTTCCACACCGTAGAACTTAAACAACTCATAGGAGTAAATGCCGATGGAGGGCATACCCATGCCGGACGCCATCACGGACACGCGCTTGCCCTTGTAGGTGCCGGTGTAGCCCTGCACGCCGCGCGTGTTGTTGACCAGCACGGCGTTTTCGAGGTAGTTGTCCGCAATGAACTTCGAGCGCAGCGGGTCGCCGGGCATGAGGACAGTGCGGGCGAAATCGCCTTCCTTGGCGGTAATGTGCGGGGTCGGAATCATGTCAGTCGCTCCTTTTCAGGTTGGTACCCTGATTATACCATAGAATCGGGATTTTCGCAATCCGCTGATTGCAGCACTTCGCGCAGATTATCGAAAATGCGCGCGTTCGCCGCCATGTGCGCCATCGGGCGGTCGTAGACGACGCTTCCGCCGCGGATGTCGCCGCAGCGCCCGCCAGCTTCCTCAATCAGCAGCGTCCCCGCGCAGTAGTCCCACGGCTGGAGCCGCCACTCGAAGTGCCCATCGCTGATGCCGCGCGCCACGTCGCACAGTTCCCGGCAGGCGCTGCCCGTCCGGCGAACATCGGCGATTTTCGGCAGCAGCGTCGAAACTGTCCGCCCGGTCAGCGAAAACAACTCCTCGTAGTACGGCGCAGAACCGAAGCCAATCAGCGCCTTGTCAAGGGACGTGTCCGACACGCGGATGCGCTCGCCGTTGCAGGTCGCGCCCTTGCCGCGCTCCGCGAGGTACATTTCGTCCAAGTACGGGTCGTACAGCCCGCCGAAAACGGGAAGTTTATTTTCCACCGCACCGATGGAAATCATCGAGCAGCGGCGGCGGCGGAAGTAGTTCGTCGTGCCGTCGATGGGGTCGATGATGAAGGTCAGCGCGTCGGTGAGGACATGCCGCTCCTCCTCCTCGGCGAGGAATTTCGCGCGCGGATACGCCCTTTGCAGCGCATCGACGAGATAGGATTGCACCGCAATGTCCGCCTCGGTGACGAAATCGGCGTGATGCCCCTTGCTGAACACCTTTGGGGACTGGTAGTCAAGCATCATGCGCCCGGCGGCGCGAAGAAGCGAAGAGAGTGCGTCCATAGGGAAGGCTCCTTTCGGAAAAAATGGAAGAAAATTCTGACTGCCGCGGCGGCACATCCGACCGTTTCTGTCCATCAGCGCTTTCTCAGCAGGAACTCAGGGGATCCGATACGCCCAATCGGGATTCCGCTGATTGATTTCTTCCTCTGTTTCAAAGTGCGTGTCGGGGTTTAGCGCGGTGATTTCACATCCGTCCGGGAAGGCGCGGAAGCCCACAAATTCCACCGACGCGGGCAGGGTGACGGCGGACAATTCCGTCTGCCCCAAATCATAGTAGTAGAAGGCAAATTCGCCGATGCGCGTCACACCCTCCGGGATTTCCACCGCGCCCAGCCCGCAGTTTGCGACGCAGTAGGCGGGAATTTCCGTCAGCGTCGCCGGGAAGCGCAGCAGCTGAATCTCCCGGCCGGCGTAAATGCTGCACTCGGACAGCTCGCGGATGCCGTCGGGGAGAATCAGCGCTGCCAGCGGGGAAAAATCGTCCGTGTACTGCCCGTACAAGGCGTAAGGCCCGATGGATTCCAGCGTGTCCGGCAGGCGGATTTCGTTCCCCGCAGGTTTCCAGTTGTCCAGCGCGGAATCGCCCAAGCGACGGACGGCGGGAATCGGCTGCCCCTGACTGGACGGCGCGGCGTACAGCAGCGTCTGCGTGTCGCGGTCAATCAGGAAGCCGTTTTCGCAGGAATAGCGCGGGTTGCCGTTCGGGAAGTCGATTTCGGCGCTAACTTGGTAGAAACTGTTTTCTGGCAAATCGTCCAGTGTGGACGGAAAGGAAATTCGCGTCGCGGCGTGGCAGCACAGGAACGCATCCGACGTCATGAAGCGGACGCCCTCCGGCACGATGATGCTGAAATCGCGCCCGTCGCCAAAGTCATAGGTGCAGAGAGCGTACGCTCCCAGCCCGACGACGGGATAGCCGCCCAATTTCGCCGGAATTTCCAGCACGTCGGGGACTTCTGGCTGGTTCAAGAAGCGGGAACAGTCGAGCAGAACCGCGCCGCGCGACGAAAGCTCGTAGTCGAACAGCCCATCTGAATAGAGAGCGTCCGCCGCTTCGTCGCCATACCAGTCATATTCTGGGATTCGCTCGGCGTACTCCGCAGCAGTCTCAAAATGAACCTGCGGGTTCAAAGCCGTCACGTCGCATTCGTCCGGAAACGCGCGATAACCCACAAATTCCACCGATGCGGGGAGGGTGACGGCCCCAATGATTTCGCCCGTGAACCAGTCCACCGCGTGCGCGCCGATGCGGGTCACGCCGTCGGGGATGGTCAGCGCGGTCAGATGGCAGTCCCAAAAGCAGTAATCTGGGATTTCCCGCAGCGACGCGGGCAGGTGGACTTCCTGCAAAGCGGTGCAGGAAAAGGTGAAGGGCGACAGTTCGGTGATGCCGTCGGGGAAGGTGACGCGGGTCACGCCGCAGTCATAGAAGACGTAACTGCCAACGCTTTCCAGCGTGTCGGGCAGAACGGGGTCATAATCGTCGTACCAGAGGTAATAGTTGGAAAGCGACCAGTCGCCAAGGCGGCGGACGGCGGGCAGCGCGATGCCGTGGCTCGACGGCGCGGTGTACAGCAGCGTCTGCGTAGTATTGTTAATCAGAAAGCCGTTTTCGCAGGAATAGCGCGGATTGCCGTTCGGGAAGTCGATTTCGGCGGGAACCCGGTCGAAACAGCCCTCCGGGATGATTTCCAGCGACGCGGGCAGGGTGATTTTCGTCGCGTAGAAGCATTCGGTGAAGGTGTAGGCATCCAGAGTGCGAAGCCCTTCGGGGAGCACAACCTCGAACGGCGCATCTAAGGGGCAGCCGTCCAGCGAGCTGAACACCCAGCCGCCAATCGCCGTGACGGGATAGCCGCCCAGCGTCGCCGGAATTTCCAGCGAAACCGGCGGGTCAGCGAACATATACAGTGAATCCGCCTGCATCGCGTCCCAGTCGCAGCCAGTCAGAATCGCTTCGCCATCCGCAATCTGGTAGAAGAACGCGCCGTCGCGGTGACTTTCGGCATCTTCCGCCAAGGCGGACAGCGGGAGAAGCAGCAAAATCAGCACCCAAAGCAGTTTTTTCATGCGAAAACCTCCTTCGTGAATCGGAAATTGGGGACGAACTGTGGATAACCATACAACGATTCAGCGAATGGGATTCTTCCAGCAGGCAGGAAAAATCGTTTCCTATTTATTTAGCGCGATTGGGCAGCAGCCGCACCATCACCAGCTCGCACGGACACCACAGGCGCGGCGCACAGGCGGAGTTCGTCATGCCGCGGCTGACGAACAGTTTGTCATCAAAATAAAACCCGCTCGTCAATTTTGGAAAAAATCCCTGACCCGGCGAGTAAATTCCCTGCGAACCAATCCGCACCTGCCCGCCGTGCGCGTGTCCCGCGAGCGTCAGGTCAATGTCCAGCCCCTGCACCAGCGGCGCGAAATACTCCGGGTGGTGGCAGAGCAGCAGCTTGAACCCGTCCCGCGCCGCCATGGCTTGCAGGAACGGCTTTTTTGCGTCCATCTGCGCGCGAACGGGCGGCATTCCCGGCTTTTTCCGCGCACTGCTGACCCCGCCGAGGGTGATGCCGCGGAAGTCCACAAAGCAGTCGTCCAGTACAGTCACGTCGCTTTTCTGCACCAAAGGAAGGTATTCCGCGATGTCGGGCAGCAGGCGCTCGTGGTTGCCGAGGTTGTAGAACGTGGGGGCGACGCGCGGCGCGAGGTCGAGGAAGCGCGCGGCGTTGCGCCATCCGTGGCGGCTGTGGCGGTTGACAAGGTCGCCGCCGATGAGAATCGCGTCGCAGCCCCGCATGAGCGAAAGCGCCTCATCCGCATCGCCGTTGTGGAAATCCGCGGCAAATGCGAATGTTAACGGCTGGGTAATTTTATCCGACGTGACGGTGATGGTGTTCTTCTGCATCATGCGTGTGCCCTCCGAAGCAGCAGGATGCCCGGCAGCAGCGTCACCGCGGCGAAAACCGCCTGTGCGCCGCCGAGCAGCAGCAATGCGCGGGTGACTTGCGCCTGCGCGATGGACGAGAGCGGGTGGAGCAGCCCCGGCAGGTTGAGCAGCAGCGCAGGGAGCAGCAGCAGCAGCGCGGCGAGCCCTGTGGCGGTGAGCGTTGCGCCGATGCGGACGCGGCGGCAGCAAAGCAGGAGCAGAATCGCCGCCAGCAGACAGACCGCGCCGCTGATTTCGACCGCGTGGAGCAGACGTGGGAGGCTGCACTTCTGTGCCGCCAGTCCGCCGAGCAATTCCATCAGGCTCTGCCGGATGGGGAAGGAATATCGCTGGACAAACTGCGAGAGGGGGTAAACGACCTCGTCGCGGGCGGTGGCGCGGCGAAAATCCGCATCCACGCGGGCTTGGAAGCCTTCATCCGCCATGACAAGGGCGACCATTTCGCGCTCATCGAGGGGGGCGGGAGCGGCGGGCAGTTCCTCCGCATCAGTGCGGAAGAAGTCGTGCCAATAAACCGCAAGTTCCGCCTGATACGCCGCGCAAGCGCCGGACAGGGGGGCAAGCGCAGCATCAGAGAGGGCAAAATCCGCCTGAATCTGCGCGGCGTTCCACTCGGTTTTGTGCTGACTTTCTTTTTCGCTGGATGACAGGACGGACGCGGCGAACGTGCGCGTGGTGGCGAAGAAAATCAGCCAGCACAGCAGTGAAACGAGCAGCAGCACGGCGGTCAGGAGAGAGCAAAAATACTGCGAAAGCGCCGAATCAGCGCGATTTGGGCGCATCACGGCAGCACCGCCACGTTGAGCAGCGCGTGGACGAAATCCTGCCCGCCGAGGAGGACGGCAAGGCAAAGAAACACCGTCAGCAGCACGAAAGGCAGGAGCAGCAGGGGGAGAAAATGCTTGGTGGGCATGGGACACCTCCGGGATAATTAGCAATGAGGAATGAGCGATTTTGATGGATAAACAAGAGGTTACGACGGGTGGCATACGGGGCGGTCGCGCCCATTTGGCGCGACACAGCACGGTTGTTGGAAAGAGCGGCTTGGGGGCGCGTCTGAGGACGCGCAAAGTTACTGCGCAGGGACGCTTCGCTGCCTGCGACCAAGGCTGCCGCGCTTGAATTTTCCTTTTGAGTTGGCTGGACGAGGAACAGTTGGGGCGTTGCCCCAAACCCCAGCAGGGACGCTGTCCCTGCACCCTGCAAGGGACATTGTCCCTTGACCCTTTTTGGACTGCCAGAATTGGTTACACTTCCAAACTTAGTGGTGTCTGGTGCTTTCCCTTGTGCGGCGGCGCTTCTTTTGAATCTGCTCCGCCTGGGGCTTTTCCCCCTTGAGTTCCAGCAGCTGGTCGCGGAGCTTCGCCGCCTGCTCGAAGTCCAGCGCCTTTGCCGCCGACAGCATCTGGTCTTCCACCTGCTTCATCAGCGCGTTCCGCTCGTCCTCGCTCATCGCGGCGGGCGCGCTTTCTTCCGCCTTCTTCGTAATCTCCAGCACCTGATGCACCGCGTTGCGCACCGACTCCGGCGTGATGCCGTGCACGCGGTTGTACTCCTCCTGAATCGCGCGGCGGCGGTTGGTTTCGCTGATGGCGCGCATCAGACTGTCCGTCATCACATCGGCGTACATAATCACCCGCCCATCGACGTTTCGCGCGGCGCGCCCGATGGTCTGCACGAGCGACGTTTCCGAACGCAGGAAACCTTCCTTGTCCGCGTCGAGAATCGCGACGAGCGACACTTCGGGCAAGTCCAGCCCCTCGCGCAGGAGATTGATGCCCACCAGCACGTCATATTCGCCGAGCCGCAGCCCGCGAATCAGCGCCATGCGATCCATCGTCGTCACGTCGCTGTGCAGGTAGCGGACGCGGATGTCCATGCTTTGCAGGTACTCCGTCAGGCTCTCCGCCATCCGCTTGGTGAGCGTCGTCACCAGCACGCGCTGTTTTTTCGCCACGACTTGGTGGATTTCCCCCACAAGGTCATCCACCTGACCGGTCGCCTTGCGGAGGATGATTTTGGGGTCAAGCAGCCCGGTCGGGCGGATAATCTGCTCCACAATCTGGGATGCGTGGCTAATTTCATACGGGCCGGGCGTTGCGGAGACGAAAATCGTCTGCCCGATGCGCTGCTCAAATTCCTCGAACAACAGCGGACGATTGTCAAACGCCGACGGCAGCCGGAAACCATATTCGACAAGCTGCTCCTTGCGCGCGCGGTCGCCGTTGTACATGGCGCGAATCTGCGGCACGGTGACGTGGCTCTCGTCGATGAAGCACAAAAAGCCCTTGGGGAAATAATCCAGCAGGGAATAGGGCGCGTCGCCGGGCTTTCTGCCATCGAAATAGCGCGAATAGTTCTCAATGCCGCTGCAATAGCCGATTTCGCGCATCATCTCAATGTCGTAATTTGTCCGCTGGGCGATTCGTTCCGCCTCCAGCAGCTTGCCTTCCTTCGTGAACTTGTCGACCTGCTCCTTCAAATCGCGCTCGATGACGGCGATTTTCTCCGGCAGATTCGTCTGGTCAGTCGCGTAGTGCGTCGCGGGATAGACGCTTGCGTGCTCCAGCGACGCCAGCGTGTGCCCGGATACGACCTCGAACTCGCTGATGGACTCGATTTCGTCGCCGAAGAACTCAATCCGCAGGCCATGCTCCTTGCCGCCCGCGGGGATGATTTCCAGCACGTCGCCGCGCACGCGGAACGTCCCGCGCTCAAACTCCACGTCGTTGCGGTCGTACTGGATGGCAATCAGCTGGCGGATGAGGTCGTCGCGCCCAATCGCCATGCCCGGCCGAAGGGACACCATCTGCCCCTCGTACTCGCTGGGGTCGCCCATGGAATAAATGCAGCTGACTGACGCGACGATAATCACGTCCCGCCGCTCCCGAAGCGCTGCCGTCGCGCTGTGGCGGAGGCGGTCGATTTCCTCGTTGATGGCGGCGTCCTTCTCGATGTAGGTGTCCGACGACGCGATATACGCTTCCGGCTGATAGTAATCATAATAGGAAACGAAATATTCCACCGCACTGTCGGGGAAGAACGCCCGAAATTCCGAGCAGAGCTGCGCCGCCAGCGTTTTGTTGTGCGCAATCACCAGCGTCGGGCGCTGCACCTGCGCAATCACGCTTGCCATCGTGAACGTTTTGCCCGACCCGGTTACGCCCAGCAGCACTTGCCCCTTCATGCCCGCGTTGACGCCCTTTGTCAGCGCCTCAATCGCCTGCGGCTGATCCCCGCTTGGCTGATACGGCGCTTTCAGCACGAACTTCCCGCGCGTCTCGTCCATCCGTCCATCCTCCCTTGCCTGTTTGTCTGATTATCATACCACGTTTGCTTTTTTCTGTGAAGGGGAACAGGGGGAGAAGGGGAAAATAGGCGTGCAATTTCTATGATATGGATTTGTGGATTGATTGACGAAGTGCGCTGCACCATGCTATAATAAGAAAGCAAACTGCGCAGGGAGGTGTTTTCGTGAGCCAATTTCTGTTGCAAGATGGATTGTCGATTGAGATTCTGCAAGCGCTGTCATTCCGCACGAAGCTGGGGCTTTCCTTGAAAAACAGCCTTGCGCATTTTGAAAAAGGCAGTCTTATGGCGGAAATAAAGGAAATCGCGGCTTGGTATGATGAACACGAAGCGTTGGAACAGCTTGCGCTGGACTACCGCGTCAAGTCAATGGAATCAGCGTCGCATAAATATGACCGCTATTTTCCGAACAAACCAGCCGCTAAAGTGTTCAATGATTTGCTGGGCTTTCGCTCTCTGCGCGACGATTATGATGAAATCCGAAACAGTCCGCCGCTGGACGCACTGCGAATTGTGGATATGTCACAAGGAAAAGCGAATGATGATGGCTACCGTGGTGTACATGTGTACTATCAGTTAGATAACTTTCACTATCCTATTGAAATTCAGTACAACACCTACTTTGACCGTCAACTGAACAACTGGCTGCATAAATACTTGTACAAAAAGCAGCATCCTCTTGCTGCTGGCGCTCAAATGCGCGCTCTCTATGAGCAGGGAAAAATCAAGAATGAATCAGAATTTCAGGAGGAATTAGCCCATGTGTTACGTTGTTGCGAAGAATGCCAATAAAATCGGAAGCGTCGCTATTCGCATGAAACTTGGCAAAGCGGTTGTTCAGCTGAAAGAGGAAATGAACGACCAGTATCTCAGCAAGCATATCCAGTTTGTTACCATCAGCCGCCCGTCCGCGTATGGCGAATATGCGCCGTACCATTTTGTGGACACGATTCCGGAGTTCAAGGCGGAAGTCGCGAAGCTGTAAGCCCCAAATCCCCCAACAGAAAACAGCCCGAATCTGCTGAAATTCGGGCTGTTTCCGGGGTGCGGGAGGTTGCTGACTCCGCGCCCCAAGGAAGGAAAGGGAAAGGAAAAAGGAGGAGAAAAGGAGTGAAAACCATGTCATGCAGGGCGCAGAGGGCGATGCGCCGCGTCCGCTGAAATCCTTATTCCGCCGCGATGCGCGCTGGAACTTCTGGTGCAGCAGAAGCGTCCTTCGCGGATTCGGCGGAACCCACTTGTTTATCCGGCAATTCCTTCATCAGGATGGCCGCGACGACCAGCGGTTCCATCAGCAGCTTCATAGGCGCCTCCTTTCTGTGCTTCCCGCCTGACAGTATTGATTCTACCCGCACAGCATGACGTCAGGATGAAGGAAATGTGACGCTTTGCTGAAAATCCATGAATAAATTGCAAACTTACCCTTGACACAGGGGATTTTGTTTGCTACAATAGCAACACACGTTGCGCAACGCATGTTGCTGAAAGGAGATGCCCCATGCCGCCCGCCTGCCGATTCACCCGCGAGCAAATCGTCGCCGCCGCCCTTGCCATCACCCGCGAGCGCGGCTTCGACGCCGTTACCGCCCGCGCCATTGCCGATACCCTGCATTCGTCCTCTAAGGTGATTTTCAGCGCCTTTTCGGGCATGGACGACCTGCTTGCCGCCACAATTGATGCCGCGGACGCACAATACCGTGCTTACAGCGCTGATTTTGTCCGCGATTCTGCCGATCCGCCCTACAAAGCCGTCGGCACGGCGTACATCCGCTTCGCCCGAAACGAGCCGAACCTCTTCCACCTGCTCTACATGCGCGACCGCCGCCGGGAGGATCACAGCGGCGACGCGGAGAACATCGCCGTGCTGGTGGACTTCCTGATGGCGAAACTATCCCTCACCCGCGAGGATGCGACGCTCCTGCACATCGAAATGTGGGCGTACGTCCACGGCATTGCGGTGCTGTGCGCGTCCGGGCAGCAGAATTGGGACGACGCGCTCATCAGCCGGATGCTGACCGACGGCTTCGAGGGCATCAAGAGCAGATTTCAGAAGAACGAGCAATGAGCAATGACGAATAAATGTGCGTGTTCGCCTTCACAAAAATACGGATTCATGCTATCATAAAGGAGGAAAATTCCCATGCGCCGCTATGCGTATCTTGACCATATTCGCTGGATGACGGTTCTGCTGGTCATTGTTTACCACGTCTGCTACCTCTTCAACGGGGTCGGCATCTTCGGCGGTGTGCCGAATGCGCGAAACCTGCCGTTTCTGGATACCATTTCCGGCACGGTGTACCCGTGGTTCATGGTGCTGCTGTTCGTCGTGGCGGGCATGTGCGCCCGGCTCGCGCTTGTCCAGCAGGGGAATCGCGCGTTTCTGCGCAATCGGGCGCGGAAGCTGCTTGTGCCGTCAACCTTGGGGCTGTTCGTGCTGCACTGGGTGACGGGGTATCTCAATATCCGCATGGGCGGCGCGGTGGATACCATCCCGAAGCCCTTGCTGTACCCGATTTCGGTGCTGTCGGGCATCGGGCCGCTGTGGTTTGTGCAGCTGCTGTTTTTGTTCAGCGCGATTTTGGTGCTGATTCGCAGAATCGACCGGAACGACCGCCTTTTCCGCATCGGCGAAAAGTGCCCGTCATGGCTGATTTGCGCCTTTGCGCTGCTGATTTGGGGCGCGGCGCAGGTTGGCAACATGCCCGTCATCACCACCTACCGCATCGGCATTTACCTGACGGCGTTCCTGCTGGGGTACGCGGTGTTCGCGCACGAAGCGGTGATGGCGCGCGTGGAGCGGATGCGCTGGGGGACGCTGGCGGCGGCGGTCATCGGCGCGGTGGCGTATGGCGTGTGGACGAACGGGCAGAATTTCACCGACGCGGCGTATCTGCAAAGCCTGTGGGCGAATGTGTACCTGTGGGCGGCAGTGCTGGCGGTGCTGGGCAATGCGCGCCATTATCTCCATCAGGAGACAGCGGTGTCGCGCTTTTTCACCCAGCGGAGTTACGCGCTGTATGTTGTGCACTACCCCGTACTGCTGCTGACGGCGAGTCTGCTGACCGAGCGGACGACGCTTCCGGCAGCGCTGATGTATTTGCTCACGCTGGTGATTGGCTTCGGCGCGACGCTGGGACTGTCGGAGGTCATCTGCCGGATTCCGGGGATTCGATGGCTGGTGCTGGGCATCCGGAAGGAGAAAAAAGCATGAATGTATACGAATCCATCCCGACGATGGAGAATGGCGAAATCCGCCTGCGCCCGGTGACGGCGGAGGATGAAGCGGCGCTTCTGCGCGTCTACGGCGACCCGCTGGCGCTGCCGTTCTTCAACAGCGACAACTGCCACGGTGACATTTTCTATTACGACACGCCGGAGAAGATGCGCCGTGCGATGGACTTCTGGCGCACGTCGTGGGAGCGGGGCTGGTTTGTGCGCTGGGCGATTGCATTGCGCAGCGAGGTCATTGGCACGGTGGAGCTTTGCCGCCGCGGGGAGTCGCCGGACGACCCGTACAGCGGCATGGGCATCCTGCGCGTGGATGTCGGCAGCGCGTGGGAGAAGTCGGACGTGCTGGCGGCAGTGATGGACGCGCTTCTGCCCGATGCGTACGCGCTGCTAAACTGCCGCACGCTGATGACGAAAGCCGCGCCGTATGCGGTTGCGCGTGTGGCGACGCTGACGGAATGCGGATTCGTGCGGAGCGACAAGCCGGTGATGGGACACCATGGGGAAAGGTTCGAGTATTATTGGGTCAGGGAAAAGTGAGGAGAATAGAGAAACGCGGCGCACAGGTCGGTGAGGACTTGTGCGCCGCGTGTGTTAGTGGGATAAAATCGAAGGGAAAAGAGCAAACAAACGAAAATAGCAGTTTCGATAAAATCCAAGAAACATGGGAGGGGACGCGCCGAAGGGGTCAAGGGGGCGATCGGAAAGCCCCCTGTCGCCTCCGCAGAGGCGAAACCCCTGCGACAATCACCAAATAGTCGCAAAGAACCGCGCAAGCAGCGAACAAGCACATCAAAATCCCCCAGCCGGGGGACAAAAGGGGCTTACTTCCTCCTCGGCAGCAGCGGCTGGTTGTCCACCTTCTGCGACAGCTTATCCTGATTGAGCTTGAACACATCCGCCACCTCGCTGATGGTGATGTACGCGCGATCATCGAGGTCATGCACAATGTCCTTCATCCGGCTGATTTGGAAGCGGTTGACGACGAAGTACACAATCGTCATTTCCTCGTGCGAAAAACCGCCCTGCGCCGGGATGCACGTCATGCCTGTGCCGAACGCCTCGCCCAGCGCGCGGCAGATGGCGTCCGGGTTGCGGGTGACAATCAGCGCCGCTTTGCTGCGGTCGATGCCCTCGATGACAAAATCGACGACTTTCAGCCCGACGGCGTAGGCGATAATGGAATACAGGGGGAGAATCCAGCTGGAACGGAGCAGTCCGGCGAGGATGTACAGCACGACGTTGTAGCTCATGACGAATGTGCCGACGGTCATGCCGAGCTTGCGGGCGAAAATGACCGCCATGACCTCCATGCCGTCCATCGCGCCGCCGCCGCGGATGGCAAGCCCGCTGCCGACGCCCGAAATCAATCCGCCGAAGAGCGCACAGAGCAGCAGGTCTGTCCCTGCCAGCGGCGAGGAAATGCTGACGTCAAGCGGCAAAGGCCCCTGAATCAGCCACGCGCCGAGGGAGTAAATGAACACGGAATACACGGCGTAAATGGTGAACTGCACGCCCTGCCGCTTCAGTCCGAAGAGGAACAGCGGCACGTTGAGCAGCAGCAAAATCAGCGACAGGCTGCACCAATCGGGGGTGATTTGCGCCAGCAGCATCGCCGTGCCGGAAATGCCGGAGTCATAAAGATTGACGGGATAAAGGAAAACACTGACGCCGAACGCGTTGATTAGACCCGCAACGGTCAGCATGACGAAGCGATCCCCGCGGAGGTGGAGGTTCTTGAACTGCTGGAGGAAGGCTGACCAGTGGGAAGCGAAGAATTTGGCGGATTTGGGCGATTTTTTCATGGAGGGGTGCGCGCTCCTTTCCGGATAATATAATATGATAGAATTATAACACAGAAAAATGAACCCTGCAAGAAGATTTGCACAGGCGCATCGAAATATTTGGCGGCGGAAAATCCGTTATTCTTCGAGCAAAATTCACAAAAATCAACTGATTCGCAACATACGTCAAGCAATGATTCAACATTCACGAAACCAGCAAAAAAGGGCATGGAAAAAACGTTTGTTTTTGTGTTACTATTTACATAGGCGGCGGGTGATCGAAGGGGGATCTACGCCGAGTTTGGAATACAGGGGCAGCCTGTCTAATTCGCTTGGATGGGTGCTTTTGTGTTCCCCTGCTCCATTCATTTTCCGTAAAAGGAGGATATCCATGTTCAAACGTTCTTCTGTCTGGCGGGGATTGACGCTTGTGTTTTCCCTGCTGCTGGCCATCTCGCTGATGGCTGGTTCTATTCTGGAGACGTATCGTACATCCGTTGATGCGTTTTTCAACACGCGCAGTCAGCTGACGGAGACCGAAGTTGACGAAACCGGCGAGGCGTGGTCGTACGTCTCCAAGTTTAAGACGGCCAAGGAAGCCTTCGAGGGCTTGAAGGAGTTTGCCATCCGCGAATCGCAGGAAACGGTTGCCCTGCTCAAGAATGACGGCAACGCGCTTCCGCTGAGCAAGGATGCGAAAATCACCATGCTGGGCGTGCGCAGCTACGCGCCCGTGTACGGCTCCTCCGGCGGCTCGATTACCGACGGCAACGCGACCGTGCAGATTTTCGACTGCTTCACCGAGCGCGGCTTCCAGCTGAACCCGTCCGTGCAGGCGGCGTATGCGAAGTATTTTGCGGATAAGACGTGGACGAAGCCCCGTTTCGGCGGCGGCATCATCCCGGAATATGCCGAGATTACCGCGTACAATGACCCGCGCGAACTGACGCTGGACGAGCTGACCGCCCTGAACGCTGATTTCCGCAAGGATTACGCGGAATACAGCGACGCGGCAATCGTCGTCGTCGGCCGCCCCGGCAGCGAAGCCGGCAATGGCTACTATCCCGGCAAGGACGGTCTGGCGGAAGGCGTCAGCACCGTTACCGGCAACATCCTCTCCCTCTCGGACGAGGAAATGGCGATGATTAACGAGGCGAAGGCGAACTTCGACAAGGTCATCGTGCTGGTCAACGCCACGAACCCGATGGAAATCGCCAACCTGAAGGACGACCCGGACATCGACGCCATCGTCTGGATCGGCTTCCCCGGCGCGTACGGCTTCTATGGCGTGGCGGACGTGCTCAACGGCACCGCTTCTCCCTCCGCGCACCTTGGCGATGTGATGGCGAAGAACAGCGCCCTCGCGCCCGCTATGGCGAACTACGGCAACATCCCGTGGACGAACGCGGCGGACTTCGCGGCGGACGCGAATGTCAACTCCTACCTGATTGAGGCGGAAGGCATCTACGCCGGCTACCGCTACTACGAAACCCGCTATGCCGATATTGTGCTGGGCAACGGCGGCGCGGAAGCCAAGGCTGGCACCTACGCCAACGCCGACGGCACCGTCGCCACCGAGGACGGCACATGGGATTACGCCAACGAAGTCGTTTATCCCTTCGGCTACGGTCTGTCCTACACCACCTTCGAGCAGACGCTGGACAGCGTGACCATTGCGGACGACAAAAAGACTGCGACCGTCACCGTGACTGTGAAGAACACCGGCGACGTGGCGGGCAAGAGCGTCGTGGAAGTGTACGCCAGCGTGCCTTACACCGACTATGACCGCCAGAACGGCGTGGAAAAGGCCGCTGTGCAGCTGATGGATTTTGAAAAGACTTCTACGCTGCAGCCCGGTGCATCCCAGACCATCACCATGAAGGTTGATCTGGCGAACCTCGCCTCCTACGACGCCAATGGCGCCAAGACCTACATCGTCGACCCCGGCGACTACTACTTCGCCATCGGCACGGACGCGCATGACGCGCTGAACAACGTGCTTGCGGCGCAGGGCAAGACGGTCGCGGATGGCATGACCGCCGACGGCAACGCGGCAAAGACCTACAAGTGGACGTGGACGGGCGATGTGGACAAGACCACCTTCGCCGTGGGCAAGAACGGCACGGCCATCACCAACCAGCTGACCGAAGGCGACTACGCCATGGATTACAACGCCTTTGAGCCCGGCACGGTGACCTACCTGAGCCGCGCCGACTGGAACGGCACGTTCCCCAAGACCTATTCCGGTCTGACCGCGAACGCGACGGTTTCCCGCCTGCTGAACAACGACCTGTATACCCTCAAGACCGATGACGACGTGTCCGACCTTGTCTTTGGCGACACCACGTCTACGCTCACCATCAACGACATGAAGAACGCGCCTTACGATGACCCGCGCTGGGAAGAGCTGGTCAACAAGGTTACGGTCGCGGAATTCCTTGATTTCTCTGCCAATGCGTTCCATAACATTCAGGGCATCGCTTCCGTCAACATGCCGCAGAAGGCTGCGGACGACGGCCCCGGCGGCTCTGACTCCCACTACCTGAACGAAGGCGGCTATCAGGGCGTGCCCTACGCGGATGCGGCGGATTACACCTCCGGCACGCGCGTTGCGCCCTCTCCTGTGAACCTCGCCTACGCTTGGAACAAGGAACTGGCGTTTGAAAACGGCGAAATCATCCTCGGCGAATCTACCCTCGTGCTGGATCTGCCGATTATGATTGGCCCGGGCATGAACATCCACCGTCACGCGTACAACGCCCGCGGCGTGGAATACTACTCCGAAGACCCGATTCTGTCCGGCTATGTCGGCAGCGCGGTGGTGCAGGGCGCGCAGAGCAAGGGCACGCTCGTCAACATCAAGCACATGGGCTTCAACGATCAGGAAATCAACCGTTCCGGCGTCGCCGTGTTCATGAACGAACAGAAGGCGCGTGAGCTGGAGCTGCGCAACCTGCAGCAGGCGTTTGAAGGCAACGGCAAGCCCGCTTCCTTTGAGGGCGACGCGACGAAGGACAACACCTACACCTCCGGCGCGCGCGGCGTGATGACCTCCTACAACCGCCACGGCGCGGTGGCTGCGAGCGCAAATGTGGCGACGATGGTCAACATCCTGCAGGGGGAATGGGGCTTCCACGGCTACAACGTGACGGACTTCACCGGCGTTTCGCTCAAGGCTGCGCCGAAGGAATCCCTGATGGCGGGCACGACCAACTTCTGCGGCTTCGGCGCGAGCGTCGATTACTGGAACGCGGAAGCGCTCTCTGGTGACCGTGCGATGCTGTTGGCGATTAAGAACGACATCCACAATGCCCTGTACGCGCTGGCGAACTCCGCGATGCTCAACGGCGTGAAGTCCACCACCGTTGTCAGCACGGTTGAAGTCATGACCCCGTGGCGCGTGGCGTACACCGCCTGCGAATACGCCTTTGGTGCGCTGGCGGCGCTGAGCCTCGTGTTCTGGGGCGTGAGCAAGGCAACTTCCAAGGGAGGCAAAAAGGCATGAAAAAGACGAGCATTTTCGCCACGGTGACGGCGCTTGCCGCCCTGGTGATTTATCTGGTAACGTCGCTGACCGGCTTTATGGCTGGCAAGGCGATGAACATCTGGCCCGTCGTGCTGACGGTCGCCGCCATTGTGCTGCTCTTCGCGGCAGACAAGATGAAGAAGCCTTCCGCTTTGAAGGACATCGTGATTGTGCTGATCGGCTTTGCGCTGATCGGCTGCATCTCCTTCTTCGCGATGGACCGCGTGAAGCTGGCGGCGGACGTGTGGTTCATCCCCGTCAACCGCCCCGCAACGGAGGATGTGGCGCTGTACTGCTCGCTGGCTGGCGTGGCGCTGTACCTGATTTCCTTCGTGACCGTGACGGTCAAGGCGTTCTCGCACAAGGAATAATCCCATCGTTTCGGAATGCGGGATAGGCCTGTATTCCGCCCCACCCGGAGCGTCCTGCTTCGGGTGGGGTTTTCGTGCAGAAAATACTATTTCCAAATGAGAACACGACACCGTATTTTCATTTGGAAATAGTATAAAGGCACTACCGCACAATTCGTTGGCAGCGCTGGCGATGCCTTTTCTGCCATCTGCTTCTTGCAGAAATCTCGATTTACCTCCAGTAAACCTTCGATTTCTGCAATCGCATCTTACAAAAAATGCATTCGCCATCGCACCAACTCATTTGTGCGGTATTGCCTAAAACAATTTATTAGGAAGGATGATTTTCCCGATGAAAGCAACCGCTTGGAACACCGGCTGGCTCTTTCGCCATTTGGACAGCCAGGAAAACTTCGTCCCCGTCACCCTCCCGCACGACGCCATGCAGGCGGAGCCCCGCACGGAGCTGTCCGCAAACGGCATCAACGGCGGCTGGTACGAGGGGCGCGACTATGAGTACATCCGCCGCTTTACGCCGGATAAGAGCCTGCGCAACAAGACGCTGATGCTGGAATTTGAGGGTGTGTACCATCTGGCGGAGGTGTACCTGAACGGCGAGAAGATTGCCGAGCGCCCGTACGGCTACACGAATTTCTATGCGGACTTGACCGACCGCGTCCGCTTTGACGAGGAGAACGAGCTGCGCGTGATTGCCCGCAACAGCGATCAGCCCAACAGCCGCTGGTATTCCGGCGCGGGCATCTATCGCCCGGTGGTGCTGTGGACGGCGGATAAGCAGCAGCATATCGCCCTGAACGGCGTTCGCATCCGCACGGTGTCCATCAATCCCGCGACGGTGGAGGTCGCCGTGCGCACCGTCGGCGCGGGGCGCGTGTCGGTGGATGTGCTTGCGGGCGAAAAGCAGGCTGCATCCGCCGCCGCGGACACGACGGGCGAAGTCACCCTGACGCTCACTGTCCCCAACGCAAAGCTGTGGGACGTGGAGCACCCGAACCTCTACACCTGCCGCGTCCGCTTCGGCAGCGACGAGGACTTGCAGACCTTCGGCATCCGCACGCTTTCGTGGGGCAAAAAGGGCATCCTGCTCAACGGCGAGCGCGTCATTGTGCAGGGCGCGTGCATCCACCACGACCAGGGCATCCTCGGCGCGCGCTGCTATGCGCAGGGCGAGGAGCGCCGCGTCCGTCTGCTGAAGGAAAACGGCTACAACGCCGTCCGCAGCGCGCACAATCCCTGCTCGAAAGCATTGCTGGATGCGTGCGACCGCCTCGGTATGCTGATGATGGACGAGTACATCGACCACTGGTACATCCACAAAACGGAATACGACTATGTGCCGTACTTTGACAAGTGGTGGAAGCAGGACATCGCCGACATGGTGGACAAGGACTACAACCACCCGTGCGTCATCCTGTACTCCACGGGCAACGAGGTCAGCGAAACGGCGCAGAAGAAGGGCATCCAGCTCACCCGCGAGCTGACGGACTACCTGCATTCGCTGGATAATACCCGCCCCGTCACCTGCGGCATCAACATCTTCTTCAACTTCCTGTCCTCCATCGGCTTTGGCGTGTACAGCGACGAGAAGGCGAAGAAGGAAGCCGAAAAGGCGGAGAAGCTGCGCGCCGCCGGGGTGCAGCCGCAGAAGAAGAAGGCCGTCGGCAGCAAGTTCTTCAATGACCTCGCGGGTCTGATGGGCGACGAATTCATGAAGCGCGGCGCGACTTTGCACGGCTGTGACGTGCGCACGCGCGACGCGTTTGCTAACATGGACATTGCGGGCTACAACTACGGCATCTACCGCTACAAGCACGACCTGAAGAAGTATCCGAACCGGCTGATTCTGGGCAGCGAGACGTTCTGCAACGATGCGTACCGCTTCCGCGAGCAGGCGAAGAAGAACCCGCGTCTGGTGGGCGATTTCGTCTGGGCGGGGATGGACTATCTGGGTGAAGTCGGCGTTGGGTCGTGGGAATACAAGGCGTACGCGACGCAGTTCAGCGGGCTGGGCTGGACGACGGCTGGTTCGGGGCGCATCGACCTGAACGGCCGTCCGCTGGGCGAAGCGCTGTACACCCGCGTCGCGCTGGAGCAGGAAATCGGGCCGTACATCGCGGTTCGTCCGGTCATGTTCTCCGGCGAGAAGCATTCGCCGTCCGCATGGAAGATGACGGACGCCATGCCGTCGTGGAGCTGGGCTGGCTGCGAGGGCAAGAAGGCGCACATTGAGGTCTACGCGCGCGCGGCGAAGGTCGCTTTGCTGCTGAATGGCAAGAAGGTGGCGGAAAAGCAGCTGAAGAACGACTGCTTGGCGAAATTCACCATTCCGTACCAATCCGGCACGCTCGAAGCCGTGTCCTATGACGCGATTGACCGCGTGCTGGGGCGCTGCAAGCTGCAAACGGCCGGGGCGGACACGGTTCTGCGCGCCGTGCCGGAGGAAAAGAAAACGAAACCCGGCCGCCTGTGCTACATCCGCATCCGCTACACCGACCGCGCGGGCGAGTTGAAGCCGATGGAACGCGGCATGGTGAACATCACGGTCAGCGGCGGCAAGCTGCTGGCGGCGGGCAGCGCATGCCCCTTCCATCCGGGCAGCTACCTGACGCCGGAAACCGACACCTACTACGGCGAAGCGCTGGCGGTGGTGGAAGCAGGCGAAAGCGGCGCGGTGGAGGTTTCCATCAGCGACGGCGAGCGCAGCGACACGGTGAAAATCCCGATCGCGTAAGAAAAGCTTCCTATTATAATGTCTACTGACCAACCCAAAAAGCATTGCGACACAAGGCAATCCCGGCAAT
>OLPA01001177.1_pt1 | contig 22729 bp, 16 predicted proteins | sample 1672811 | NCBI WGS metagenome assembly OLPA01 (sample SAMEA3136726, study PRJEB25190) | human gut metagenome | biome: human gut; feature: human-associated habitat; material: faeces | place: Austria | collected 2013
TTGGAAATTAACATTTTTTAATATTACATTTGTTTTCTTTATTGGTGACGTTTTGCACGCAAATGGAACGTAGATTTTTCTGTAATTTCAGATAAAAACTATTGCAAAAACCGGTAAAATGAAGTAAACTGAATCGTGAATAAGTATCGGTTTTCTTCGACTGAACTATTCGGTCAAACGACGTACCGCAAGCGCGATTATCGGCGTACAGGAGAGTGAGAGCATGAAAAACGTGAAGCTTCAAACCATACGCGGCCCATGCGGACGGGCGGCATCGCGGAAAGATTATCAGAAAGGATTGAGAAAATGATGAACCAGACAAAAAAGCATACGACAAGTAAAAAGCTTCTGGCTCTGCTTCTGGCGCTGATCATGACGGTCAGTCTGCTGCCCATGTCCGTATTCGCGGCGGAAATGGGCGCAGAAACGCCCGTTGTCGAGGGGCAGACCCAGCAGGACGCCGCGCCTGTGCAGGAGCCTGACGCGGACAGCGGCGAAGAGGACGCGGACGTCCAGCCCGCGGAGGATGACGCTGACGCGGCGGACGACGGTGTTGCGGCCTTTGCCGCCGACGGTGTTGCCGTCCAGACGGACGCAACGCTTGAATCTCGCATCGTCCATCTGGACTGCGGCCGCAAGTATTTCAGCGTCGATTATATCAAGGCGGTTTTGAAGACCATGGCCGAAAACGGCTTCAATCAGCTGGAGCTGGCTTTCGGCAATGGCGGCCTGCGCTTTGTGCTGGACGAGATGGACATTAAGTCCGGGGACTCCACACTGCATAACAGTGCTGACGTAAAAGCAGCCATCTTGGAAGGCAATAAAAACTTCTATGATGATCCCAATGGAAACGCTTTGACAGAGACTGATATGAAAGCGATCATCACCTATGCCAATAAAGTAGGCGTTGAGATCGTTCCCCTGCTGAATATGCCCGGCCATATGGACGGCATTCTCGGCAGCAGCCTGTTTTCCCAGTATAAGCTGAGCGGCTCTGATGGATCTCTTGATCTGAATAATTCCGACGCGGTTACGTTTGGTAAAGCATTGCTGAAGCTGTATGTGGATTGGTTTAAAACATATGGCAACAGCAACTATTTCAACTTTGGCGCGGATGAGTATGGACAGGGAATCCGGAACCCCTATATTGAGTCCAGCGTGGCAAAGGTCACATATAACCAGCTGATCAATTACATGAACGATTGCGCTGGTGTTATTGAAGGCCAAAGCATGGTGGCGCGCTGCTTCAATGATTTTGTATGCTATAATAAGCGCACAACCTGCAATCTTTATAAAACCGTTCAGGTATGCTATTGGTCGAATCAGTGGAATGGCAGCGAATATAACACGCCGGACACGATCAAAAATGCCGGGTACAAAATGATCAATACCAATCAGAAGTGGTATTTTGTTCCCAGCAAGGCGGACGAATATGGCAAGAGTGTTGTCCTGAGCAACTTCAGCACGTTTGATGTTACGAAGTATCAGAATATTAGGAACGGCTATAACTCCAACAGCACGACTTATACAGAGATCCCCGTGGGCAAGACCAATGTGGGCGCTATGTTCTGCGTGTGGTGCGACAAGCCGTCTGTTGACGTTGCTTTGTCCGATGTGCAGGAGCTGATCGCCGCCATGGCGACCGCCAATCCCAGCTATTTCACCAAGAAGACTGTACCCGAAGAGCCTGAAACGCCTGTGATCAAGCAGGATGATACGACGGTCAGCGGCAGCAAGGTTCAGGTCGCGATGGGAGCCACGACGACCCTGACTCTGTCGGGCAACAAGACCGCAACCTGGAGCTCCTCCGATGAGAAAATTCTGAAGCTGGAAGCGGTTTCTTCTAAGACTCGCGCGGCAGTGGCGGGCACAAATGCGGTGCAGGTCGTTCCTGTGGCAACGGGTACGGCTATTGTTACTGCGAAATTGGACGATGGCGCAGAGCTTTCTACGAAAGTTACCGTAACGGCTGCGCCGGAAAAAGAGAAGGTATACGTTACTGTGCAGCAGGGGCAGACCTCTGATCCGTATGAACAGACTGGCGATTATACGGGCGACTACAGCGATGCGTATGCCGAGGTTACGACGACAACAAAAACCGAAACCGCCGGAAAACGTTATAAGTCCGCGAAGCTGGCTGCCGGGACATTCTATATTTCTAATGCCTCCAGCGTACAAGACAATGCCACGCTGTCTGAGCTGACCTTCGAGAACGCTGGCAACGGCCAGTACTATATCAAGAACAGCAATGGACAATATGTATATCTGGACGCAACGTATGATTGGAACGGTTGGTCGTACAGCGCTACCCCGGGAAGCACTGCAACTGCGGTCAACGTAAAGGAAAATAGGAATGGCAGCGTAACTATTTCGAGAGCGGTTAGTAAGGAGTGGTGGAGGAGGACATACACCACCACGGCTTATCTGACGATCAGCGGTTCTACATTTTCCGCATCTGGTAATTCCTCGAACATTTACCTCTATGTAAACGTGCCGGGCAGTACAAAGACAAGCGTCACCTTCAAGGGTTTGCAGCTTGTGGAGGATTGGGTGTACACCATCGGTAATGTGGAGTACCATGTCACGGTCACAGAGCGCGATCTCAGCAAGGAAACAGTGGACATCAACCTGTGGATCACAAACGGCGGCGTTCTGCCGGATGGATGGAGTAACGGAAGTCCAAGCGGCTTTGTCTTTGACGATCAGGTGAGTGCCAAGAAAAACTGGACGAATTTGTCCTACCGCACGGTCAGTGCAGCGCAATACGGGTTCCACAGTGAAAAGGGCGCCGAGCTGAAAGCGATTCTGGACGGAACTCTGATCGGTACAGCGGCGAACCGAGACCCCGTCACAGTGAATGTGGAATACTGGAAATCTGCCTATCATGATTCCAGTGTAAGACAGGAATATGACGGTTGGACGAACCACTCGGAGGACGGTATCGAGATCAAGTACCTCCGTTATTGGGATGATACTTGGGCCTATTCTGTTGACGGTAAGTCCTGGGTAGCCATTAGCAATATCAGTGCGACTGAGAAAAATAAGAACCAGCTGGCGATTTTCTACCGTCAGCCCACGACGATCACGGATGAAGTGCAGACGAAGGTCGTGGACTGGGGCCCAATTGATTTCAGCGCCAATCAGTCGCTGCTGGATTTCGCCGTAAAGTATGAAACTGGCGAGAAAACACCGACCAGTTTCCCGGTTGATAAAAAAACGATAGGTTTTAACTGCCCGACGGATCAGCCTGATGCACAGAAAAACGGCTATGTCGTAAAAGACGGGAACTATTACTACCGCGTCGTGCACGGTATCGCCGGTGTGGAGACCTCGAATTATGAGGTTTACATGATCACCCTGACGCCGAGCAATGATAGTCACGGCACGACAATTACCAGCACTAGCAGCTACACTTACGCTGGCACCGAGAAGGTCGCATGGGCCAAGACCGAAGCAGACGCGGAAAACTCCGGCCTGCCGCTGGTGGATGATGGTGTTACAACCGTTACCTATGGCGGAGAACCCTATCTGAGTCAGGTCAAGATCTATCAGAAGCAGGGACTTCTGGTCACCTATTATGTCCGTGCCAAGGTTACCGCGGATTCTCTGACGGTTCACTACATCAACAAGACGCTGAACAATACCGAGTTCTACAGCTATAACATCGCAGTTGCAGAGAATACGAAGTTTAAGGATACTATTACGCTGGCTACTCCCGACTGGAAGACATATCTTGTTGGCGGCGAAGTAACGAACATTTACGGCAGAGAGCAGAGAATTACGGCGGACTTGAGCCAGATGCCCGAGATCGACGCAAAATATCGCTATGCCATCTACACCTGTGAAAGTGTTGAGCGCCGGGATGATAAGAATGTGTACCTGTACTATGTCTTCAGCAACGAGACAAGCTTTGTGGTGGACTTCGGCCTGAATTTGGTGATCCCCCTGAATAGACTGAGTGAGGCTTTGAATAATGCCACGATTGGAAAGGTAACTGTCAGCGGCGCAAAATGCGGCAAGACGGTATATGATACCGCCAACAAGCAGATTACCTACCAGCCTACAAAGACCATCGATGATGTTGAGAAACTGAGCGTTGAGATTACCGGTAGGATCCAGTATACCGATGAAACCGGCGCTACGGTAGAAAAAGAGAGTACGGTCAGCTTCCTCGTCAACATCATCCCTGCCTCCACCGTCTACTATGAGGACAGCTTTGCGACGTTTAACAGCGGCGCAGGCGCGGCGGCTGACGCTAGGTGGAGCACCGACGGTACCGAGCAGACTGCAAACCAGTTGCTGGAAGTGTTGGGTGACAAGACGAACCTTTACGGTTACGATAAGGCTTATGAGAACTGCACCACATTCTCCATGGGCAGCGCTCACAAGGTAACCGTGACCGCCAATATGGCCAAGAATTGGGCAAATCACACTGACAGTGCTTGGCCTACCGCCACCTTTACCTTCAAGGGCACCGGTTTCGACGTCATCTCTCTGACTGATAATACCTCCGGCGTTATCACCTGCGAGGTGAAGAACTCTAGGGGTGAAAAGGTCTACAGTACGTTTATCAACAACTACTATGGGTATAGGTATGAGAACGGCAACTTCGTTGCGGCGGCAAACGGCTCCAACAACAAGCTCTATCAGCTTCCTATTATCAAGGTCGCTGGTCAGCCTTATGATACCTATACCGTCACCTTGACGGCAGCTTACGGCGAGTACTTCGACAAGACCGGTGATAGTCAGTATAGCTTCTGGCTGGACGCTATCCGGGTGTATGATCCCATGGGAAAGAACTATGCGGGTTATAACGAGAAGAATGAGAAGGAAGGCTATCCGCAGTACTTTGAGCTGCGCGATGCACTTGCAAAGACAGAAGAAGGCAACTATAAGGCTGTTCTGATCGAGGGTACAGTTGAGGCAACGCAGACCAATTATAAGAACTTTGGCCCCAACCATGAGGTATATCTGGCGAAGAATCAGACGCTTGCTTTTAAGCTGGATGGCGATTGGAGCAAGATTACTACCGTTCAGTTGGGCCTGAAGGCTGTTGACGGTGCGGCGACTTACACGATTGGCAGCGGCGAAGCGAAGACGGTCAAGACTGCCACCGACATGTATTACGACATCACAGAGATGGCACAGAACGGCGCCACGATCCTGATCCGCAATACCGGTGATGCGATCCTGTCTCTGACAAATGTCAAGGTGACCTTTACAGAGGAAGCGACGGCATCGCTTGCAATCATGAGCGATACGGCAATCAATGAAGCTGTGCAAATGGTGCGCGCCATGTATGCGCCGGAAGAGGTGCAGCCCTTTACGCCGGAGCGCTTTGAGGCCAGCTGGAACCGCAGCAGCGTCAGGGCCGGTGAGAAGGCCACCCTGACCGTCAAGACCTCTGAGGATGTGGAGGCCATCACGGTGGATGGTGTAACCATCGACACCTATCGCACCCGCACCCAGCGCACCGGTTGGGGCTGGAACGCCAAGAAGGTGACGTACCGCGAGTTTACCTACACCATTACCGCCAGCGAGACCGCCGATCATGAGATCGTGGCTGTCAACGCCGAGGGTACGGCCAGCGAGGCCATCACTGCGACGCTGACGGTGCGGGCCGCCGCCCAGCGTCCCGGTATCGGCGGTTGGCTGAATAAGCTTTTCAGCCGTTGGTTCTGAGAAAGGAGTGAATGAACAATGAAGAAATCTTATGTGAAGCCTCAGGTTCTCTTCGAGAACTTTGAACTCAGTGCCAATATTGCCGCAGGATGTGGATCTCCAATTAATCATGGGATGGATAATTGTCAACCTCTTGCTGGGATAGTTTTGTTTGTAGAAAAGCCAACATGCGAATTTGTTCCGGAAGACTATGGCCTTTGCTATCAGACCTCAACAGATACGACAAAAATCTTCACCTCCTGACCCCACAACAAAAGTGCCCTGCCCGAGAGGGCGGGGCACTTTTTCCCTGAATTGCCGCCATTACAAATGGCGGACGTAAAGGAGAATATCATGAAACGTTTTTGCAAGCTATTCGCGCTGCTGCTGGCGCTGGCACTGGCGCTGACCGCCTGCGGCGGCGGGGCCGGTGACAACGGCGATGCGGCCAATAACGGCCAGAGCGGTGATAACACCGCACCGGAGGAGATGACGATGGATCTGGGGTACCACCTGACCCTGATGAACGTCAGCCACTATGCCGGGGCCTTCGTAGAGGACGGCAGCGACGACGTTGTGTCCGACGTGATGGTCATTACGGTGCGCAACGACGGCGACAAAACGGTGCAGTATGCCCACATCACCCTGACAGTGGGCGAGACGGCGTATGAGTTTGATCTGACGACATTGCCCGTGGGCGCGTCCGCCTATCTGCTGGAGCTGTCCCGCCAGACTGAGCCGGAGAGCACGGAGGGCATGACGGCTGACGTCAGCGCCTATGCCGTCTTCGAGACGGAGCCGACCCTGTGCAGCGACGTGCTGGAGATCGAGACGCAGGATACCGCCATCACCATCACCAACAAGTCCGACAGCGACATCACCGGCCAGATCTACGTCTACTACAAGATCACCAACGGCGACATGTATCTGGGCGGTATTACCTACCGGGTCGGCACGAACGGGCTGAAGGCGGGCGAGAGCACCACCTGCTACGCCGGACACTTTTCGACTGATTACAGCAAGTTGATGTTTGCCACTTATGTACAGTGAGTATTATACTTTCGGCGGTATGACGCTGCGTCTGATGGGTGAGACCCCGTGGCAGCCCTCCGATATCTGCCAGCCCTTCCGGACGGAGGGCGGCGCGGCGGATCACATCATCCATGTGACGATAACCGAAAGTCTGCCGCAGCCGCCGGAGGATGCGGCGCACCAGCACGGCGACTACCGCTGGCGGGAGGGCAAGCGTTTTTTCCTTATGCGGAACTATGGCGACCGCTACGCAGCCTGTGCCATTCGTGAGGGTGACGCTACCGAGGTGCGGTTGTCCGCAACGTACCGCGATACGCTGTCGGCGCGGGTGATTCTGGAATCGGCGGGGCTGTTTGATCTGCTGGCGGATCACGGAATGCTGATTCTGCACAGCGCCTACATCGTGACACCGGAGGGCGAGGGCATCCTGTTCTCCGGGCCAAGCGGCGCGGGAAAGAGCACACAGGCGGAGCTGTGGCGGCAATATGCCGGTGCGCAGGTCATCAATGGCGACCGGTCGCTGATCCGGCCCACTGACACCACGGTGCATGGGATACTGTACTCCGGCACCTCCGGCATCTGCCATAATATCAGCGCACCGCTGCGGGCCATCGTGCTGCCGGTGCAGGCGGCGGAGAACCGCCTATACACCTTGCGGCCGCAGGAGACCTTTGTCCGCCTGCTGAACCAATGTGCCTACTACCCGTGGGCGGCGGACTCCGCCGCGCGTATGACGGAGCTGGCGGCACAGCTGGTGGGTGCGGTGCCGGTATATGCGATGGAATGCCGTAAGGACGAGAGCGCTGTTCAAGCGCTAAAGACCCAATTAGGGAGGGCCTGAAATGGAATTCAGCAGCGTTGAACCCCGTTTATCCACATATCTGCACGCCAAGGCCTGCCGCGACGGCACGCCGCTGGCGGGAAACTTTGAGCTGACAGCCCGCTGCAACTTCAATTGTAAGATGTGCTATGTGCATCTGACGGCGGAGGAGCAGCAGCGCCGGGGCAGGGAGCTGACCGCCGACGAATGGCTGGCCATTGCCGAGACGGCCCGCAGCCGGGGCATGCTGTTTCTGCTGCTGACCGGCGGCGAACCGCTGATCCGCCCCGATTTCCGCTATCTGCTGACGGAGCTGAAAAAGATGGGCCTGCTGGTATCGGTCAACAGCAACGGCTCGCTGATCGACAAGGACTGGCTGGACTTCTTCCGGCATGAGCCGCCCTTCCGGTTCAACATTACCCTGTACGGCGGCGGAAACGAGACCTACCAGCGGCTGTGCGGCCATCCGGCGTTTGACCGGGTGACGGCCAACATCCGCGCCATGAAGGAGCTGGGCGTGGATGTGAAGATGAACGTGTCGCTGACGCCCTACAACGCGGCGGACATGGAGAAGATCCACGCCGCTGCGGAGGCGCTGGGCACGCCCATGCAGCTGGCTACCTATATGTTTCCGCCCATTCGCCGCAGCGAGGATATGGTGGGGCAGAACGACCGCTTTACCGCCATGCAGGCAGCGGAATACGCTGTGGCATGGGACAAGCTTCGGCTCGAGCCGGAGGTGTTCCGGAAACGGGCCGATGCTATGCGGCAGGGAATGGCCTTGCCGCAGGAGGAGGTCTGCGAGGGTACGCCGGGCGAAGGCGTTTCCTGCCGCGCCGGACGCAGTGCCTTCTGGATCAACTGGCAGGGCGACATGACGCCCTGCGGCATGATGACGCAGCCGAAGTTTTCCGTCCCGCAGCTGGGCTTTGACGAGGCGTGGCGGCTGACCAAGGCGGCCACTGCCGCCATCCGGCTGCCGTCGGCGTGCGCCGTGTGTGCCAGCAAGCAGGTGTGCCACATCTGCGCCGCTATGTGCGTGACGGAAACGGGACATTTTGACGAAAAGCCGGCGTATCTGTGCGAGATGACGCGCCAGACGGTACGGCTGACCGTGGAGGAGGCAGAACAATGATTATCCGCAAACAACTGGTCAAGCGCAGCATCGCCGGGGACGTGATCCTCGTGCCGGTGGGCGACGCCTCGCTGGAGCTGAAGGGCCTGCTGACCCTGAACGAGACCGGCGAGCGCATGTGGGATCTGCTGCCCCGGTGCGATACCGAGGACGCGCTGGTACAGCAGATGCTGGAGGAATACGAGGTGGACGAGGCCACGCTCCGCGCCGATGTGGGTGCGTTTCTTGACAGCCTGCGCCAGCTGGATATTCTGTAAGGACGATGTAATAAGGCCGGGGCATATGCTCCGGCCTTATGTTGTGCCGTGTGTGCGGCGCTTGTACAAAAATATCCGGTGTGACGAGATCGTCACACCGGATATTTTTTATGCGATTACAGCCTCAGCTGTCAGGAAGGAATCGCTCAGGCTCTGCGCTTTTTGCTGCGCAGCAGCGTGACGGAGCCGAACAGGGACAGGCTCATCAGAACGACCCACAGGCCCATGTTGCTGTTATCCGCCGTGTTGCCGGACTTGACAGGCGTGGAGGGGGTCACAGAGGGCACCGTGGTGGACAGATTCTTGCCGCACACGTCGCACCTGTTGTCGTGGTTCTTGTCCACATGGGCAAGCTTGGCGGTGGTGCGGGTGTCAAGGATCGTGCTGCAGCGGTTGCAGACCAGATTCTCCGTGCCGGTGGCCGTGCAGGTGGCGGACTTCACAGTCTTCCAGCTGCTGGAGGGATGCTGGCAGGTGCCGGGATCCACCATGTCGCCGCACTTCACGTCAGCGCGGTCGCGGATGCGGATACGCGGCGCGATAGCCGTGCCGTCCGCCAGCGTGAAGGTGTTGTCATAGGAGGCCAGACCGACCACATCGATCTCACGGCCCACCTCGGCATTCTTCACATCCTCGCTGGTGGTGATGTAGCCGTCGATAAACACGCGGCACTCGTTGCCGTTGGCATCCCGTACCATGATGGTCTGCACCAGACCGTTGGCCTTTTCGACCTTGGTGATAACGCCCTTGACCCGGATCAGGCTGCCCAGAACGCTGCCGTCATTGACCTGCGCGGCAGTGACATCCTTGGGTGCGGGCGCTGTGGCGTCAGCGATCTTTTCGATGCTGGTGACGGCCAGCTGACGCTCGCCCTGATAGGAGCTGGTGGTACCGGTGATGCGGACCTTATCGCCAATCTTGAAGTTGCCAGCCACGGGGAAGCAGTTGATACCGGCGGTATCATCCTGAACGTAGATGCAATCGAAGAAGGCGGTGTCCTTATCATAACCGGAGGCGTTGGAGGTAACGATGGCCTCGATGGTGAACTTGACGCCCTCGTCCTTCTCGGCCTGCACCGCGGCGACCGTGCTGATCTTCACGGGGTTGAGCAGGTTGAGCAGGTTCTCGCAGATGCGGTAGTTGGAGTAGTTCTTCTCCGCACCGTTATCCAGCTGCGCCTGTACCTCGAAGTTGGACATGAAGGCCGCGCCGGAGACAACGATCAGGCCCTTGCCCGCCAGCTGCTCGGTGGCCATGACCATCAGGCGGTTGTCGTTCGCGGCATAGGCGTACTTGGGAGTTCCGGCACCGCCCAGACCGTCGCTGTCCACGTCGGTGGAGTAGGTGGTGGCGTGGCCGTAGACCACGGGGGACACGGTGGAGGGCAGGGTGGAGGTGGTGTTGCCGTTAGCGTCCACCGCATAGATGGATGCGCCGCCGTAATGGCTGAACCGCTCGGTGTAGAGCTTGTCAAAGGGATGCTCTTCATCGTAGATGACGCCTTCGTTCAGCAGGTTGTCCATGTTGTAGGTGCTGAAGTACAGACGCCACTTGTCCACACCGTCGGCTGCGCTGCGGACGTCATCATAGGTGGCGTCATCGCTGATGCGCAGGCTGGAGCCAAGGGCGGCCAGCACCTCATTCTGGGTGGCGGCCATGTGCTTGATGGCGGGGTTGTTCTGGATCACGTCGTAGTTTTCGTAGTTATCCGACCAACCGGCCAGGATCACGGTACCGCCAGCGTCGTTGAAAGCGGTGATGGCGGCCAGCTCCTCGGCGCTGTACGTCTTAGGATCGGCCTGTGCGGCAGCCAGACGGCGGCTGGGCGCGGTCAGGATCAGCGCCTTGTACTTGGGGTTGGAGCAGGCGGCGATCAGATCGGCGCTGGTGTTCAGCTGCACGGTGCGCACGCTGTACTTCGAGGCCAGCTCGCCGAAGTTGCCCATGGAATCCTTATAGTTGCCGTTCACATACTCGTTGTAGTGGGAGGCGTCGATGCCGATATACACCAGATCATCCGCATTCAGGACATCCAGCGTGATATCCTTGGTGAAGGTGTAATCCTTGCCGTCCTGCTCGATCACCGCCGTTACGGTGATGGTCATGCTGCGGGCATCGGTGGGTGTCCACTTGAAGGGGACGTGGAGCGTGCTGCTGGCGGCCACGGTATAACCGGTGGTGTCAGTGCCGATGACCTTACCGCCCTTGATGGCGTAGGTCAGGGACTTGACGGTGGCATCAGAAGTCTCGCTGTTGAACAGAGTGGTGGTCAGGGTCAGCTCCTCGTTGGTGACGGGAGTGGAAGTGCCGCAGACCAGATTGGAGATACCCAGCTTCAGGGTCTCGCCCACCCACACGGGAGCGGTCACAGCCAGATCGCCGTCCGCCTCTGTGACGCGGATGAAGTAGTAGCTGTAGCCGGAGTCCAGCGTCACGGACAGCTCACCGGTAGCCAGCTCGGCGGCGTTGTCCCAAGTGTAGGCGACCTTGCCGGAGTTGACGACCACTTCCACCTTGGCGATGGAATCGGTGGGATCGGGATCATTGACAGAAACACTGATATCTAGCTTCTGGGGAACCTCGGTGATGCTGCTGCCCATGATCTGACCATTGACGGAGTAGTTCACCAGCAGGTTCTTATCCTCGGTGGCATACATGTGCATGTCACGGATGGCCTGATAGATGCCCTCTTCCGTGAAGTTGTCGGTGAGGATAACGTCGCGGGCGTCGTTGGCGTTGCCCCAACGGCCCTTGTGGTTATCCTGATTGTTGGTGGGAGCCACATGCCAGCCCTTATCCAGCGCCATGATGTACTGCTCATAGCTGGGATAGTAGCCGCCGGCACCGATCTGACCCTCGCCATTGCCGACCTCCACCATATACATGCGGCTGTCGATCACGGGATCCCAATAGGAGAAGTCGGAGAAGTTGCCGAAGGTGGTGCCGGGGTGGTTGAACTGGCTGATGGAGTCCACGCCCTCGCTCTGGCTCAGCAGGGCGTAGTAGGCCTTCATACCGGCGTCGCTGGTCTTGTTGTTCAGCGTCTTATTGTTGCGGGAGACGATACCGGGGGTGTTGAAGGTGTTGATATGGCCGGGGCCGCCGGACCATGTCATCTCAAAGCCGCCGATGGCAATGATGTTGCTGTGGATGGCGTTGAAGTTGTCGATGGTGCTCTTATAGGTGTTCCAGGTCTTCTGGCTGTCGGCAGAGGCGAGGCTCATGTCGTACAGCGCACCCTCGGGGTTGGCGTTGGAGGTGGTGTCGAAGTAGTTGGAGTGGTCAGTGAAGGCCACGAACTGAACGTTGGCACTCTCGGGCAGATTGGCAACGTAGTCCAGTGCGCTGTCCAGCGTGCCGGAGCCGTCGGAGTACTGGGTGTGGCTGTGGAGCTGGCCGAAGTAGGCGGTGAACTGCGCCTTGCCGACGGTGAAGCTCCATGTCTTGGTGACTTCCTTGCTGTCGTCACGCTTGACGGTCAGGGAGACGACCACCTTACCGTCCGCCATATCCTGAGCGGGGGTATAGGTGACCTTGCCGGTGGCCGCGTCATAGGCGGGCGTGACCTCCACACCCTGTACCATCATGGTGATGGTGGGATTCTCGTGTACGTTGACCAGCGTTGCGCCAATGTCAGGACGCTTGTCGTTCAGCGTCTGGGCGTTGGCGGCGGGGAACACATCCACGATGGAGGGCTCATCCACCACGGGGATCTCGACGCGGCCCTCGAAGGAAACGCCCTTCTCGTCCGTACCGGAAATGGTGATGGTCAGCTTGTCGCCCACGACCTTATCCTTGGAAACGGTAACGGTGTAGCTGCCACCCTCAACCTCGGTGATGGTCAGGGCGTCATTCTCGCCCAGCTTGGCGCTGATGGTCTTGACGCCGAAGGGCGCGTCAACGCCGAAGGGCAGCGTGTAATCCTGACCGAGGTAGGCGTCGAGGGAGTTGTCGAACCAAACGGAGGGATCGTTTACGATGCCGTCGTTGACACGCACACCGTCCGCCACGGGATAGAAGTTGAAGGAGTAGATGGTGTAATCCAAATTACCATCCTTGCTGTACATGCTGTAGGTCTTAAAGCTGTCGCTGTAATACTCCAGCCACTGGCTGTGGCCGCTGTACTTGGCGACACGGCTCTCCATCTCGAAGCCGCCCACGCCGCCGGAGCAGGTACGCACCAGCCAGTCGGCGTCGTTGGTGGTCACGCCCTCTTCGGAGAAGTCCTTGCTATAGAAGGCGTTGTTGCCGGTGCCGTTGGAGCACAGATAGCCGTAGGTCTCGTTATAGAAGCGCAGGTATTCGCCGTTCTCCTCCACGGTGAAGATGGCGGCGCCATTGCCCATGGTGAGCTTGCCGCTTTCGATCACGGTGGTGCTGGACTTTTCGATCGACTGGCTGTCGTTCTCGGCGGCCAGCGCAGCCTGTGCAGCGGCGCTGTAGATCACGACCTTATCGCCGGCCTTGGGTAGCGCGCCGGTGTCGGGCGTGTCGGAGCCGTCGTCGACTACCAGATAGAACTGCTGAGCAAACAGGGCCTCGTCGCTATTATTGTAATAGGAACTCCAGTTGCCCTTATCGGCATACCACTCAATGTAATTGCCGCGATTGGCGTTCTTGATATAGAAGCAGTTGGCCGTTTTTGCGGCGGAAATTTCCCAAGCGGTGTTTGCCTTGTCCAGAGGCATGCTGGAATAGCTGGTATCCATAGACAGCTTCTGGCCATCGGCGGTGGAGAAGGTGTAGGTGCCGTCAGCATTGACGCCTACCGTCCAGATATCCGCCTTGGTGTAGCCGGACAGCTTGCCGTCCGCCAGTGTCACGTCGGTGCCCTTATTGTAATGACCGGTATACTCGCTGGACAGGGCCTTCATGTTGGCGGGGTTGTAGATCACAACCTTGTCGCCGTTCTGGAACAGCGGAGCCTCGGCCTTCACGGTGTAGGCGAAGGTGGCCACGTCGCTGTCATCCATGCCATCCTTGGCGGCCTTGACGGTGAAGGTGGTGTCTGCGTTGACCGCGATGGGGGTGCTATAATCCTTCCACACATTATCACCGGTGTGGTACTTGATCGTCGTACCTGCGGTGGAACAGGCAAAGGAGACCTCGGTGCCCTTGGTGATCTCACCGGCAGCGGGGGATGCGGTGGGAGTGGCGACCTTCACAGCGGGGGTCTCGCCGTCTACATAGTCCTTGACCTTCGCCAGCTTGTAGAACGTCATGCCGAAGTTCGTTTCGGACGCGCTAGAGGTACGGAACGCACTGAACTCGGGCGTTGTCGCACCGGTGTTGCTGTTTTTGTACAGATAGTACTCCAGATACACCGGAACGGTGTCGCCGGTGACCTCGGTGAACATGTAATAGGAATTGTTCTCCGCATTGCAGGAGGTCAATTTCCAATTTGAATATCCGTTACCGGAAACGTTCAGGTTATACTTGGTTTTGTTGCTTACCACGGCCGTATTCATCGCCAGAGTGTTTTCACCCTGTACGAAGGTATAGGTGCCGTCGTTGTTCTTGGTGACCGTCCAGACCAGTGCATCCATGGAATCGGCGGTCAGAACGTTTTCAGTCACGGTGGCGGCCACGGGGGTCAGGTAATACTTGCTCAAAAGGGTAGAGCTGACAGCGTAACCGCTGCCTGCGTTGTAGATGACCACCTGATCGCCGGTGTTGATGGTGTCTGCTTTGCGGTACTCGTCCACCAAATTGTAGGCCTTATAGTTGAAGGTGGCTTCCGCACTGTCCTTCATGCCGCCCTTGGTGGCCTTGACGGTGATGGTGCAGGAGGTCGTGATGGTCACAGGGCCGGTATAGTCCTGATATGCGCCGTCGCCGATCTTGTACTGGAGCTTTGCACCCTCAGTAGAACATTCAAAGGCGACGGTTTTGCCGACCTTGATATCACTGGAAGCGGTGCCAGTAGGGGTGGCTACCTGCTCGAGTGCACTGCCGCCGGCGTTGAGCTTGTAGAAAGCCAGCGTCTGACCGGCGATGTTACCTGTCGTATTGGTATAGCAACGCCAATCCGTGTCGTTGTATACGCCCAGATAGCGAGACGTATCATTACTGTCCTTCGCGGTCAGATAACCGTCATCAGATAGAGACCAGACCATTTCGGTGCCGCCGATGCGCATACCGTTGTTGGCGGCGGTCAGGTACAAATAGCTGCTGCCTGTCTTGATGTGGTAGCCTTCCTCCACAGCAGTGATCGTCCAACCGTATTTATTACCGCCGCCGGAAGTAGTCAGCTTCCCGTCAGCGACGGTTCCGGTGAAAGCCATCGGCTGCTTTGTCGCAGAGTTCGGCAGCACCCATGTGGTGTTGTCCTTGGTCATGGTGATGGCGACGGTATCCGTTGCTGCAATGTCAGACAACGCAACCTTCGTCCATGTTGCCGTTGTTTCCGTCTCCGTCGCAAATACCGACACCGGCAGCAGCGAGAGCAGCATGACCAGTGACAGCAGCGCGGAGAGGATCCGCTTGCTTGTTCGTCCTTTCATTCATAAACCTCCAGTCTCTTTTCCTACTCAGCCCTTTCCGTGCCCTGTCTCCTTTCTGATACAGACAGAAAAACCGCCCCACCTGCACAGTGCAGGCGGACGGCGATCCACAAATTCAGGAGGGTATGCTTGATTGCCGAATCTCAGGCGAAACTTGTCCCAAATTGTGGATAGTGCCAAAAACCGGAGCAGACCTTTCGTATTGATGGTCATATTGTACCATATCTTTCCGCCAAAAGCCACCCCTAAATCAGCTTTTTTGTAAAACCTTTTTCGCCGCCTTGTAAGACCTGCGTCAAGCGGCGCGGTATTGACATCGGGCGGTGAACTTGCTATGCTGGTAAAAACAAAAACGGAGGTTTTCCGGATGAAACAGACCCTTTCCCGCGCCACACCGGCCCAGTGGTGGCAGAAGAACCGCGTCAGCTGTCTGGTTCTGGCTGCGGCGCTGGTGCTTTTTATCGTCGTCCGCGCCATCGCCGTGCCGGAGGAGGATAACGGCAGTCAGGCCGCGGAATACGCGGAATATGAAAACGGCGTCATCACCGCCGTGCTGACGGACAATACCTTTACCGATCCGGCGGCAGATAACGCCCTGCGGGGCGAGCAGCTGCTGCTGGCGGAGGTCAGGACCGGCCAGTACAAGGGCGAGACCTTGCAGGTATACGGCTATGTGGGGCCGCTGTACGGCGGACAGCTGAAGGTGGGCGACGGCGTCACGCTGCTGATCTCCACCTATGCCGACGGCACGCACACCGCCACGGTATATGAGTACAACCGCCTGCCGGTGCTGGTGGTGGTCGTGGCCATGTTCCTGATCGCCACGGTGGCCGTGGGCGGAAAGGTGGGCGCGAAGTCGCTGGTGGCGCTGGCCATAACGCTGGTGTGCCTGTTCTGGATATTGATCCCGCTGCTGATGAAGGGCGCGCCCACGCTGCTGACGGTGTTTCTGGTGTGCGCCTATATCACGGTGGTGACCATGGTGATCCTGGGCGGCGTGCAGCGCAAGACCGTGTGCGCTACGCTGGGCACCATCGCCGGAACGGCGCTGTCGCTGCTGTTCGGTCTGGCGGCCCAGAGCCTTGCCCGTGTGGACGGTCTGCGTCTGGCGGACGTGGAGCCGCTTTTGCAGCTGCGCCAGACCGGTACGCCGCTGGGTTTGCGTGGCCTGCTGGTGGGCGGCATCGTCATCAGCGCACTGGGTGCGGTGATGGACGTTGCCATGAGTATCGCCTCCGCCCTGACGGAGGTGCATGCCGTCGCTCCGGATCGGGGCGCCAGAGAGCTGTTCCGTTCCGGCATGAACATCGGCCGCGATATGGTGGGTACCATGACCAATACGCTGATCCTGGCCTTTCTGGGCAGCGGCTTTGCCCTGATCATTTACCTCTATTCGCTGGGCCTGAGCCCCTATCAGCTCATCAGCTCGGCCTACCTGACCATCGAGGTGGTCAGCAGCATCTCCAGCAGCATCGGTGTGATCCTGTCGGTGCCGCTGACGGCGCTCATCAGCTCGGTGATCCTGACAAAGGGAAAGGCGTGACCGCGCCGGCATGCATAATGGAAAGAAAACAGGTGTTCCCCGGCCGATGGCTGGGGAATACCTGTTTTCAGAAAGAGAAAAGATCTTGGTAAACGGTATCGTTTACAGGTTCTTCTCGTAGGACTCGATCATCTTCTTGACCATCTGGCCACCGACGGAGCCGGCCTCGCGGGAGGTCAGGTCGCCGTTGTAACCGTTCTTCAGGTTGACGCCCACCTCATTGGCAGCCTCCATCTTGAACTTATCCATAGCGGCACGAGCCTCGGGAACGTTCAGCTTGTTGGTGTTCTTAGCAGACATGAGTGTAATCTCCTTTCTTGCGTTGATCAAGCAAATGCTTGTCGATTGGGTATCGCAATGCTAGATTTCCCCCATGTCGGCCTGATATGCATTTTTGGCGGATGGTAATTTTTGCTGTAAAAATCAGCGCAGGTGCGGATGCCGCCGTGTCCTATCCAAGCCTGCGGACGATGACCGCGCCGGTGTCCACGGTGCGGTAGGCTTCCGGTGTAAAGCCGCCGCGCAACGATTCCGGAATGTGGCTGACACCGTTGATATATCGGTAGGCGCCGTCGATATGGCCCACAAAGTTATAAACGGTCTTCCACTGGCCGCTGGCGTCCTGAAGCTCCAGCGTCAGGGCATAAAGCCCGTCGTTGATCTTGTCGATGCGCTGGATGCGGTAGTCCTGAATGGCGCAGCCGGAACGGATATACAGGTTCCGGTGCGCGTCCTGAGAATGGTGCTCGCTGGCCTCAAAGTGGCAGTATTCCACGGCCTTTGCGATCCCCTCGGACCGGAATGTCTGCAAGTATTGCCGGGCGCAGCGCTCCACCGCCCGAAGCTCTCCGCCGCTGCCGCAGCCCAGCAGCGTCAGCGCCATGCCTAACGTCAACAGCATCAGAAAAATTTTTCGCTTCATCACCAAGCTCCTTTCCCGTTTTCCGCACCTCTATTCTATGCCCGGATCGCTGCCGTGACAACCGACCAACGGTTGAACTGCCGATTTATTTACCTCTCTAAAATTATATAGACGCTGCTTTCCGGAAAAGGTTTCATGATTTTCCGATTTCTGCAAAAGCTTTTTGGCGATCAACGGTGCGTCCGCCACACCTTGCATCGCCGTGGGCGGTGTGGTACAATAAAGGCCGTTTCTACCACCACAGGAGGTATCCCATATGAATCAGAAAGAGCTGAACGAGATCCGCCGCCGCTTCAAGCTGGACAAAAACGCCATCAGCAGGATCTACGGCTGCTATGTCAACAGCAATAAGGAGATCATTGCCAACATTGACGCCTCCATGGGCCTGATGTCGCAGGAGGAGCAGGAGATGTATCTGGGACTGCTGAAAAAGTCCCTGTCCGGTGCGCTGGGCCGGAACCTCATCGACATCGAATTCTCCACCGCGCAGGTGACGGACAGCGACGAGCACCGCCTGCTGCAGACCGTCCGCCAGACAGCCCTGCAGGACAGAAACTCCCGGGAGGCGCTGTGCCGCCGTATCATCGACGCCATGGACATGGGCGAGACCAACTATCTCATTCTGCTGGCCGCCGACACCTACGACGTGCCCTATCGGGGCCGGGACGACGAGACCTTTGCCGACGGCTCCGATACGGTGTATAAGTACTTTGTGTGCAGCATCTGTCCGGTGAAGGCGCCTACGCTGGAGCTGAAATACAGCAATGAGGACAGTGAGTTCCACAGTGCCTCTACCGGCCATATCGCGCTGGCGCCGGAGCTGGGTTTCCTGTTTCCCGCCTTTGACGACCGCGCCGCCAACATCTACAATGCCCTTTTTTACAGTAAAAATGCCGCCGAGCTCCATCAGGAGGTCATCGACGCGGTGTTCCGCGTGGCGGAGCCGCCCATGTCCGCCGAGGAGCAGAAGAACGTGTTCAGCACCGCACTGGGCGACGCCCTGCAGAAGGATTGCAGCTATGACGTGGTGCAGTCTGTTCATGAGCAGCTGCGGGGACGCATCGAGGAGCATAAGGAGAGCAAAGACCCTGAGCCGCTGACACTGTCCGTCCGCGAGGTGGGCGACATGCTGTCCGGCAGCGGTGTGTCCGCCGAAAAGGTGGAGGCCTTTCAGGAGGAGTGCCGCCGGCAGTACGGTGAGGACGCGGCACTGAATCCAAAAAACATCATCGAAAGCGGCAAGTTCCAGATCACCACGCCGGAGGTGAAGATCGCCGTGTCTCCGGAATACAGCTATATGATCGAGGCCCGTGTGATCGACGGGCGGCGATACATTCTCATTCCCGCCGACGACGGCGTGGAGATCAACGGCATCGGGGTGAATATCCCCAATCCGCAGAAAAGCGGCGAATAAACCGGAGGGGAGACCGCATGAAGGGTACGATACGGGAACTGAATCTGGAGCTGGGCAGACCGACGGCGAATCAGGCGCTGCGGTGGCTGGAGGCGGAGCTGGAAGCGGCGCGGAAGATGAACACGCCGCTGCTGAAGCTGATCCACGGCTACGGCTCCTCCGGCAAGGGTGGCCGCATCCGCACCGCCAGCCGCCGCTATCTGGAGGAGGCCGCCGTTCAGGGACGTATCGCCGCCTATCTGCCGGGCGAGCAGTTCAGCATCTTCGACGAAACGACCCGGCGGGCCCTGCAGCAGTATCCCCGGCTGCGGCAGGACCGCGATCTGGACCGTGAGAACCGGGGAATTACCTTCGTTTTTCTCAGAAAGCTTTGAAAGCATGAACGCCCCACTGTGAAGTTATCTTGCTTCACAGTGGGACGTTTTCAGGTAAGGGAGCGTTATCTCTGCGGCAGCTATTGCAGCAGGCCGATGATGAACAGGTGCAGCGGGTAGTAAAGGTAAAAGAGCCACTTCATCACGCGGTTGATGGCGGGGCTTGCGCCGCGGCGGCCATTGTACCGGGCCAGCAGGGGAATGGAGAGTACCACGCAGAGCTGGAGCAGACCGTATACCCGGTCAAGCGCGAGACAGTACACCACGGCGTAGAGCGACACATAAAAGAGACACCAGAGGATCTGCTTTTTGGGCGCGTTCCGGTTGGAGCCGATGGAGAGGATGCACAGGGCGGCGATACAGCTCCAGTCCGCCGGGAAGGTGACCGCGCAGAGCAGCAGCACGCAGACGACCTTGACTGGCGTTTTCAGCCGTTCGCTGTCGCAGACCCACAGCATCAGCAGACCGCCCAGCAGCGACCATACCACGCTGGTCTGATTCAGGATGCTGCCGGAGGCAAACGGAATAAATGAGCGCCAGCCGGTAAAATCGTGAGAGGCGAACACATAGGCGAAATGGGAGACCACCGCCAGAAGCAGCAGCCGCGCGGCGTATTTCGCCTTGCTGCGGGTGTAGTGATAGCCCTCGGCAATGAAGAAGCACATGATGGGACAGGTCAGTCGCCCGATCACATGCATGACCAGCGCCAGCGCGCTCCTGTCATAGCCGGGGAACAGCATCCACGCCAGATGATCCACGGTCATGGCCGCAATGGCGATCAGCTTGAGCAGGTTGCTGTCCCATGTGCGGCGCGGCCCGCGCGCGACGGCGCCCTCAGTCGCCGACACCGGTGTGAATGACCTTGCCCATGTTCCAGAGCAGGGCGACGCGCTTGGCGGCCTCCAGCCGCTCCTCCGGCGTATGGTAGGGGGCGTGAGCCGTCTCCGCGCCGCAGTCCATGCAGGTCACGGACACGCACCAGCCCTGTTCATCCGTCATGACGCCTGCGCCGCGGCAAACGGGACAATCTTCCAGCTCGATTTCAAAAATAGGATCCATAGCAATGCTCCTTGTTACAGTGTTTCTTGTGACGCGCGGTCACGGGGTCAGTGTATCACACGGCGGTAAAAATAGCAAGACGCGGGAAAACGAAAAGATTGCAACGTGCGGGCGATTTTGGTATAATGCGGCAGAGGTGAGAATTATGAGCAACGTGACATATCTGGAGACCGGCAGAACGGATCCCGCCTATAATCTGGCGTTTGAGGAGTATGTGCTGACCCATCGCACACAGGGCGACTATCTGCTGCTGTGGCAGAACGACAACACCATCGTGGTGGGGCAGAACCAGAACACCGCGCAGGAGATCGACCCCGCCTTTGTCAAGGAGTACCATATCACCGTGGTGCGGCGCGGCACCGGCGGCGGCGCGGTGTACCACGATCTGGGCAACCTGAACTATTCGTTTATTACCGATACCGGCGCGGCGGAGCGCCTGACGATGGACCGCTTTACCCGCCCCATCGTGGAGGCGCTGCAGAACCTCGGCCTGAACGCTGAGGCGTCCGGCCGCAACGATATTCTGGTGGAGGGCCGCAAGGTGTCCGGCACGGCGCAGCGCCTTGTTCACGGGCGCATCCTGCACCACGGCACGCTGCTGTTTGACTCCCGGCCGGAGATGATCGCCGGCGCCCTGCGGGTGGATCAGGCGAAGTTTACCTCCAAGAGCGCCAAGTCCGTCAAGAGCCGCATCGGCAATATCCGGGAGTTTCTGCCGGCGGATATGACGCTTCCGGAATTCTGGGAGTATCTGAAGCGGCAGCTGGCCGGAACGGGACTGGTACAGAGCGCCCTGATGGCGGACGAGCTGGCGCAGGTCAGCAGGCTGGCCGACGAGAAGTACCGCACATGGGAGTGGACGTATGGCCGCTCGCCCAAGTTCGATATGGTAAAGCGGAACTACTTTACCGGCGGACGGCTGGAGGTGGGCGTTTCCGTAGATCACGGAAGCATTACCGAGATCCGCTTCTATGGCGATTTCCTCAGTCTGACCGATACCACGCCGCTGTGCCGGGCACTGGAGGGCGTCGCCTACCGGGAGGACGCGGTGGCCGCTGTGCTGGACAGCCAGCCCATGGCGGAGATGTTCGGCGGCATCACACGGGATGAGGTGCTGCGTACCATTTTTAATCAGTGACAAAGAGAGACATGGGGCGCTGTCCCATGTCTCTTTTTTGCCGGGGAGAAAAGTTTCTCTTGACAAGTGAACAAGCGTTCACTATACTATACGGTAAACGAGCGTTTACCGTATAGTATAGGAGGAGATCATAGTATGGAATATACACGCAGCAAAGCGTATGATACACCGGCCCTGCAAAGCAAGATCATGGGCCCCAACCCCGTCAAGCTGGAGGAGGAACTGCTGGTGGATCACCGCATCCCCGCGGGAGCGGTGGTGTGCGATCTGGGCAGCGGGCAGGGGCTGACGTCTGTGTTTCTGGCCAAGGAATACGGCTTTACCGTCTATGCCGCCGACCTGTGGAGCGATCCGCAGGAGAACCGCGTCTTTTTCCGCGAAATGGGCCTGACGGATGAGCAGATCATTCCGGTGAAGGCCGATGCCACCGACCTGCCCTTTGAAAAGGAATTCTTTGACGCGGTGGTCACCACCGATTCCTACAACTATTTTGGCCGGAACCCCCATTATCTGGACGACAAGCTGCTGCCCTTTGTGAAGCGGGGCGGGTATATCTACATCGCCATCCCCGGCATGAAGCGGGACTGCCACGACCATCTGCCGCCGGAGCTGCTGCTGTCTTGGACGCCGGAGCAGCTGGACTACATGCACGATACGGCCTATTGGAGCGACATGGTCCGTCAGTGCCGCGGCGCGGAGGTGCTGTGCGTGGCGGAAATGGAGGCCAATGAGGAGGTCTGGGCCGACTGGCTGCGGCAGGAGAATCCCTATGCCATCGGCGACCGCCGATCCATGGAGGCCGGCGGCGGAAAGTACCTGAACTTTATCAAGATCGTTCTGAGAAGGGTGTAAAAAATCCGCGGCCTCTGGC
>OLPA01001179.1_pt1 | contig 22652 bp, 20 predicted proteins | sample 1672811 | NCBI WGS metagenome assembly OLPA01 (sample SAMEA3136726, study PRJEB25190) | human gut metagenome | biome: human gut; feature: human-associated habitat; material: faeces | place: Austria | collected 2013
CGCATTCAAATAAAACATCTACGCCAACAAACATGAAAAAATAAGTAGTAAAACTTTCCGCTAATAATATGGAAGAGTTATTTCTTTTCAATTTGACAGCTAATTAATTCATCATCTGAAGGGATTTCATACATCAAATCCATTAAAATATTTTCAATGATACTCCGGATGCCTCTTGCACCAGTATTTTTTTTGTATGCATTATCAGCAATTACCTTTAAAGCATCCGAACTAAAATCCAGATGTACACCATCAACTTCAAATAATTTCTGATACTGTGAGATAATTGAGTTTTTTGGCTCTGTCAGAACTTTAAGAATATCTTCAACAGTTAACTTCTCCAGGTGGATTACAACAGGAAGTCTGCCCAGGAACTCCCTTATCATGCCATAATCTTTTGGATCCTCCGTATCATTGCATGCAGGGATTTCTTCTTTTTTTGTCTGTGCTGAAAAACCGCATATTTTATGTGCTTTACTATCCTGATCGATCCGCATTCCTTCAAAAGAGCCACCGCAGATAAATAATATATTGGATGTATCAATTTCCACCTGGCTTTCACCTCTGCTGCCAGCTCGACCATTTTCCCCGCCATTCCCTCCAGTAATTCCAGAGCCCATAGCCTTATTTGAGATAGAAACGCGAGTACCTTCAATGATTTTAAGGAGGTCCTGCTGCACACCTTCTTTCGAAGCCTGGATGGTTGAATTAGCATTGTCTCTGCCGATCTTATCAATTTCATCGATATAAACAATACCGCGTTCAGCTGCTCCGATGTCGCCGTCTGCATTCAGCAATAATTTTTCAAGGACGGATTCAACATCATCGCCGACGAATCCAGTTTCTGTCAGTGAGGTGGCATCACAGATAGCGATTGGGACATTGAGCTTTTTTGCCAGGGTTTTTACGAGTAAAGTTTTGCCGGACCCGGTAGGCCCCACCATGAGGATATTGCTTTTTTCTACATCAGAGTTTTCCATGTTGATTCTTTTGTAGTGGTTGTCAACAGCGACAGCAAGAGCAAGTTTAGCATCAGACTGTCCGATTACATAGTCGTCTAAGTAATCCTTCATTTCTTTAGGTTTTGTACGAACAAATCCATGGTGTGTAGCGTGGGCGTGTCCGGAATAGTTCATCTTATATGGGGATGGATTTTCCTGATAGAAAAGTTCAATTTGCTGTGAGAGTCCTTCGTGTCCTTTTGTTTTTGAAAATACTTCAAAACGGTTAGCAATCATCAATGCACAATTCAGGCAAATGCCTTTCCCATTATTAAATCCCATAGCGGTTTCCATTTCAGAGCGTCCGCAAAATTCACATTTTTTTATTTCTGTCATGATATATTTCCTTTCTGTATATAACTGGTTTTTCAAGCCCCGCTTTAAGATCTATAGATCTAAGCGGTGGGTAGTTGACTATTGGTATGATAGCAATTTTGTGTTTTTAGAAGAATCATCCTGCTGCCACTATATTTTGATATTCCAGACGGTTGAAACTGTTGGATTCGGTTTAGATGTGCTTATTCACACGCAGCCTCTTCAAGATGGTGGGCTGTATTTCTGCAGTTATTGCCATCAGATTGTATTCATAGAATTATTATACAAAAAAGAAATGCAGGATTTCTTTTTGCAAAAAAAAAGAAAAGAAACGGAACCAGATTCCGTTTCCCTCTTTTCTTTGTTATCTCTTTTTTTGGGCAGCGTTCCAAATCCTCCTGGCCTGATCCAAAATGCAGTCATGCTTTACAGCTTCTTCCTTTGCATTTTCATCAGAAGACTGGCTTTGGTGTGCGCTTGTATCACAGTGCTCATCATCGTTATAGGAGAATAGGCTTCTCTGTCCTCCAAGATGCAGGTATAACCGGTGGTCAGCATAAGTGATCCCGATCGTCCAAAATAGCAGCAGGATGCTTTTGCACATAATGATAGCGAACACGTCATTTCCTGTTTCAAATAGACTGAATGCTGCCGGGATCCCTATTAGCGGGATCAGAAATCGAAGCGCATCCAATGCCATTAATACCGTCTTGGAAATAGCTTCCTTAATGGCACTCTTTTTTAGAACAGATGACATGTAAGAGATTATCGAATGGAATTCGTGCATACTGTTTCCTCCTTTTGTGATTTCTGATTTCAAAAGAAATATGGGACAGCAAAGAAAAAAAAGAAAGCACCATCAGGCACTTTCTTCTTTTTTGTTTTCCTTTTTTTCTTTCCATTCTTTTAAAAGCATTGCTGTTTCCTGCATGGTATGACAATGATATTTCCATAGGATCATGGACTCAAGTTCCGTGAGGTCCAATTTTGCAAATAAGGAAACAGCATCGTGCGTATTCTTACAATCCCACCGCTTATGTATAACATCCCAGTAGACATCTCCATATCTGCCTTCGCTTAACCCGACTTTCAAACGGATCTGCCCTTTTGCGTGTTCATTCACGTCATAATAGACATATTCTACATGCGGGACATATTCTTTGTCACAGAAGTTTAAGACTATATTCTCTCTCTTTACATCACTGAAATCATACAGCAGCCTTACTGTTACCATGGCAGCAGCCTTTACATCAGCCAATGCATCATGAAATTCCACTTCCTTTGATGGATACAGGTAAGAAAATACGTTCTCAAGCTGGTACGGCCGGTAATCTCCAAGTGCGGAATCCTCTATCATATTTCTTGGCAATTCAATCAGATCCAGTACTGGTCTGTCCGGCATGCGGTATCCTGTCCTTGCCGCCATATGGGAAAGCATACGATGATCAAACGAACTGTTATAAGCTCCCCATACATCGCAAGACGCAAGAAGTTTAAATATATTGCCGGCTGCCTGTTTTTCTGTAAGACCACCTGCCAGCTTTTCATCTGTAAGTCCTGTAATCTCTGTGATCTTTTTTGTCAATGGCTCTTCCGGGTTTATATAGACACTGCTCCATCCATCACTGACTAATTTCCCATTCTTCACGCAGTACCTGATAGCAGAAAACTGAATGATCTTCGCATCATCTGTGAGTCCTGTAGTCTCTGTATCAAGGATGAGTAATTTAACCCCTTCTTCAAAAAATCTCATAAACTTTTTATAGACAGCATATTTTGTCTTCAATTGCGGCATGTTCTCGCGGAATTTGTTACCATACTTCTTCAACATCCAATGGAATATGGCCATATAACTCTCGGCCCATTGCACTTCTTCAAAAGAGTTTATTTCCAGATGCTGATTCCTGTATACAGTACGTATTACATCATTGATCTGGTAATCCTCCGGAAAGAATTTATGAAAGTATCCGGCATTCTTTTTCAGATCCAGAACCGGGACTTCCACCCCGATCATTTTCAAGATTTTCTTTTCCAAAGTACAGTCCCATCCAAGCAGGACATCATACCCTGAAAGCGTATGGGTTATTTTTTCTATATCCTCGAAATACGAACCCTCATTGACTGTTTTTGTATAAATGCCTTCTTTCTTTAATCCGTTTTCCGTAAGCCGGCATACAAAAGCCGTGATATGGAACGGATGACATATTCTTGCCTTCACAGATGCTTTCAAAGCTTCCATAGTGTCATCAGACACAATGCGGAAGGATGCAAGAACAGTCCCCTCTTTTACAAAAGGCTGGAATTTACTCCAGCCCCCATATGTTTTTGCCATGTTTTCCTCCATTTTCATTACTACACTTATTTGCTGATGCATTTTAAGCAACGGATCATATAGCTGCTCTTGCGGATGCTACACTCTTCCCTGCATCACCGCTGGCAGACAATTCGTTTTCTTCGTCGGCAACAGCCCATTCAATCGCTGACGCAGCCGTTATATTTTTCTCACCGGCGGCAGCAGTGGATTTTTCTGATGCATGTGTATCTTCCGTCACTTTTCCAGAATAGTTATCCAGAAGGTCTTTATATGCTTTTTTTAACATCATAGCCTGTTTATCTGGCAATGAGCGGTATGTGGATGATACCATTCCAAGATACTGATCCAGGGCATTGCAGCTGTTCAAAGAACACATCCAATGGATTGCTGCTTCTGCTTCTTTGGTACGTTTCTTTCCTATGATCTTATTGATACTACCGAGGAAAGAGTCATATTCCATGATTCCGCCGCAACACTGCAGTCGATGCAGGTTCTGATAAGCATGCAGGATACTTGACCCAATTCCTGATACAAGTTTGTATATACCGCCTTTATAATATTTTGACGTATGTTTCATGGTGTTATTCTCCAACATGACTTCTGCTTCTTCATACCTGAATAACGACTGTACAACCAATGCTTTTCCAGACATATCTCCCGTCTGGATCCGGATCATATACTCTACCGGTTCGTTTCTAAGATACAGCTGTTTTTTTCTGTTTTTCCTTGCACTCTGGATCACAGGTTCAATCATAGACCTGCATTCTTTTTCACACCGGTCCAGAGCATCCAGATCTATTGACAGGACTCTCAAAAGTATTTCTGAATCTTCTGACCGGATTTTCCATTTATCAATTTCAAAAATCATGAAATTTTTCAGGTAGTCCATCACGGAATCAAAAAATTCAGCCTGCTCAATCCTTTGATAAGATGCACCAAAGGCACTATAGACTGGGCAAAATCCTTTTGTACGTTCCCGGCACAGAATCCGCAGATTGTCTGTTTCTGACAGCTTTTCTGCAATCATGATCGCATTCCCAAGTTGATGTTCATCCTGCTGTCTGAATGCTGCACTGCAATCCAATAATGTTCCAAGCACCTGTACTGCAGACGGCAGAACCGGATACAGCGTATCATCCGCAAAAAATGCTAATTTTGTCTTCAAAATGATCTGTAAAGCTTCTTTATTCACTCTCCTTTTCATGATAACAAACTCTGGCTGTCCATTTTCATTGATCCAATATGGCAGTGCCGGATCTACTGCTATCCAGTTCGTATCATAATAGTAACTGTCTACTTTCTCGTAATCCCGCAGGCACATGACATAAAACACTGCCAGTTCTTCATTCTGATCAATCGAATTTAATGATGACCGGAATTTTTTCAGGTTCATGCCTTTGTACAGAACCTTATTAAGGTCCAGTTCTTCTTTTTCTTTGTCTACTTTCCAAGACTCAAGTGTTCCATGGTCAAATTTACAAGTTAATGTAAATGGATCTTTTTTTCGGATCGTCTGTATTCCTGTTACAGAGTCCAAGCGTTCAAGAGCTTCCTGGAACGTTTCCATTGTTTTTCCTTCCAGCATATTTTATCCTCCTTTTTGTACTAAGGGTTTTTCAGGCTATCCTGTATTTTTCCCTAAACAAAATCAGAGGGGAAAACAATATCTTATTTTCTCCTCTGATCTATGATTTCATTTACAATATGGAAGAAGACGCTTTGTGCGATTTTTCCGCAATATTAATATCCAGGAAGCTAGCACTGGAAAGAACGCAGTTCGGTGGCTTTCAGGATTTTTCAGTCTTCCCCAAAAATATCATTCTTCGCTTGGTTTAGCATCAGACGTTCCTGAATGCTCTCCTCTCTTGCTATCTCTTCATCTGTCTTATAATTGTTCAAATACTCTATACTATATGGAACAAATTCCGTTGCCTGATCTTGAAAATTATAATCAATTCCGCATCTCTCGCATGTGATTGTCGTCTCAACAGGCCGGTATTGCATAAATGCATCCACAAGAATTAAAGCTCCTTTTTGCAGATGCCGGTAATCCATTTCCGCTTGCTGTCCATATGAATATACCCACGGGTAATCAGCTGAAATATCCCCCTGTGTTTTGATATAATACTTACGGTCAACTCCAAGCCGGTATCTGCAGCACGGATTCTTCTCTGTTCCAAGAAGTTCCGGGTCACTCACAACGGTACCAATGATCAGTACTTGGTTCGAAACTTCCATATAATGGGTTTCAAGAATCCGCTCCGGAAGATCTATAGAATGTTCGTATGCCTCCCTGACAGCATTAATTTTGACTAGGCTTGTTGGGTAGACGAATGTTGCTGTTCCATTGTATTTCACATTCATTGTTCCACATGCTGGACAATGCGATTTCTTATTCAATGTTAGAATATTAAATACGCCTTTGATATCAACAAGATCAAACTGCACAAGCTTTTTCATCCTTTCGATCATCGCCGTACCATCATAGAATACCATCAGATCTTGGAAACGTTTCCCATGGAAATTATCCACATCCCTATGAATGGTTCTGATCGTAAACATTACCTTTTCTGCCCCGGATTCCCCTGCATTCATAATGATTGGATCTTCCCGCAAAAAGCCGACCGCCCTTACCTGATTATGTGTAGCCATACATACAGCCTCCTTTCTATTTTGGCTACTGTAAATATGGGATTTTCTTTCGTTTGCTGAGTTCTTCTTTTCCCTGTATTTTGGTGAACTACCGCAAGCGACACTTTTAGCAAAATGCGGGCTTTTCTGGTTATGGTAGGTATCAGGATAAAATGCGAAGATCCTCGGCTATTCAATTACCGAGAGGAATCGCACGCTTTATCATCATCTGATATCCAGAATTATTTTGTAAAAGTCTGCAGAACTTTGCATTAACTGTGACCAGCTCTCCAGATAATGTCCGGATGTCGAACGATCCGCTCTTACGGATCATGACTCGTCCGGAAAAATGACCTTTATATTTGTATTTTGTGTCTTTTGGAACGTCTGCTACGACCAAATCTCCTGTCTGGAAACCAAATGCTGTTTTGGAACGGTCCATCCATTTGCGGATGATCACACCACATTGATTGATTTGTCCTCGAAGCCTTGTGCCTCTTCCGGTCGCTTTTGCATACAGATAGTATCCATGTGTCCGGTCAACGAATCCGTCTTCTGGAATTTCGCCTACACATAAAGCGTCATAGTGATGTTCTTTCGGATATTTAAGTAAATTCCGATTGTATTTTGTTCTTCCGCCACTGGAACACTCCAGTTCCGGAAAACGAAGATACAAATGACGCTGCGAGTATCTTCTGCTCGAATTGACCCATGCGGCATACCGGAGTCCTTTAACTGGAGCTTTTCTTTCCATCACCTGTTGTACAAATTTCTGACGTATCTGATCCAGCTCTTTCTGTTTGCCTCTTTCTTTCGGAATCCGGTCTTGCAGAATTGTCTGCCATTCTTCCAACGTATGATTACCTTTATCCTGATTGCAGTTATGACAGGCAAGTGATGCATTTTTGAGCCTGTCAGAACCTCCGCGACTTCTTGGGAGCATGTGTTCCCATTCTAAAATGGGATCGTTGCTCTTTCCACCGCAATACTGGCAGGTATGTCCATATTTTTCCAATAAGTATTCTTTTACTTCATAACCATACAGGGTTCCCTGCTGATATTCGACACCTTCAATCTCCGGGTTCTCCATGAGCTGTGTATCGAACCGCACGGATTCGATACTGCAGTTTGTAATGTTGATCCAGCGGCACAGACGCCTTATCCAGGAAATGATGTTGTCAGCGGTGCTTTTGACACTTGGCGGCAGCCAGTTTTCATCCCGCCGGCTGTCATAGGACTGGCGCTGTTCTTTTGCTGTACACCGGTTTCCCCATTTCGGCCTGCGGTATCCGGTCTCCCGGCTTCTGCGGTTCCTTCTTGCACTACGCCTGGTATCCAGGTTCTTTTTGATCTGTTCTCCCCGGTGTTCGATCTGCATTGCATACATGAATTCATTTGTATCATCCATTACAATTGCGATACCGGTATATTTTGCTCCGGGATCGATCTTGATCCTATAACTGGAAAGTCCGGAAAGCTTTCTTGCATCGACATCTTTTAAAATAACGATAGTCGGAAAGTAACGATACAGGACTGCACGTTTTTTCTCCAGCAGGATCCGGCATCTCCGTTCGCTCATGAAACCAAGCGGACGTTTGTTCTTGTCTAAAGTAATGACCATGTTTTTTTCCTTTCATTTGTGGCAGTTACGTCCTTGTACTGAGACTGCATTCCTGCAGCCTCTTCTCTTCGCGCGTTAGCATGCTTTGTTACTGCTGAAGTACTGGCTTTCTTCTCGGCTTGCCTGTTTAACGACAGCGACACGGGACTTGTATTAGAGAAGCGTACAATACCGTGATCACATACTAACCCCTGGCACGGATGCGTTACATCCGGTGGCCAGCCGCTACTCAACCATACGAATAGCCTGACATATGATTATGCTGCAAAGGACAGCTCCTCATGCTCGGTTATTCAATATCCGAGTTGGTTGACAGGCCTGCTGACACACTTATAATCGTTCAATCGCATCCATAGCTAGGTCTGATCGCTCGCATTCTTCTGTTGATAATGTGAGCTGCCAGCAGAGCGGGCTCCCTTGCATCCGCATAGCTGCGTAACTGAGTCCATTCGTTTTTTTATCTAAGAATGGTTTATCGATCTGATTTGGATCTCCAATTAGTACTATTTTTGTTCCCTTTCCAGCTCTTGTTATGATCCCTTTTACCTGGTTCGGTGTCATGTTCTGGGCTTCATCGATGATCAGATAAGTCTGAGCAATGGAACGGCCACGGATGAAGTTGAGTGCTTCCGTCTGTATGATACCTCTTTCGAAAATTTCCTGAATCTTTCCGGAAAGTGCCTGTTCATCTGCGTATCGTTCTCTTTCATCAGAATCCAAAAGCTGTTCCAGATTGTCAATGATCGGACGCATTAATGGAGCAATCTTTTCCCTTTCATCTCCCGGAAGGAATCCTATGTCATCATCGAATTGCGCATTTGGCCGGCATACAATGATTCGCCTATATTCTCCGCTCGGATTGTTATATACTTTTTCCAGTCCAACAGCCAGAGAATAAAATGTTTTGGCAGTCCCGGCCATTCCTTTCACAATTACAAGAGGAGCTTCAGAGGCTGGAGCCATCAATGCTTCCTGCATAAAATACTGGCCAACGTTTCTTGGTATCACCCCATATGGCTGTGCCTTCTGATATCTCAATGGAACAACCTTTTCTTTCGATTTTCTTCCCAGCAATGTATTATTGGAAGACTGATCAGGAATGAGGACAACAAATTCGTTCTCTTCCAGGGATATTCCAAAGTTGCTTCCGTTTTCGTCAGTCGTATAAAGAATGTCAGCAGGAACTCCATCTTTTTTAAAATCTTTAACTGATTCCTGTGGAATATAAGCTTCTGTCCTGCCCAAATACATAGCAGCACTTTCAGATATTTGCTCAGTAGTATAATCTTCCGCACGGATTCCCAACACCTGCGCTTTTAATCGCAGCACGATATCTTTAGAAACCAGGACTACTTCGTTGCCTGATTCGGCCATTTTCTCCAAGCCTTTACAGACTTGCAAAATTCGATTGTCCAACTTTTTTTCCGTTAACTCTTTTGAAAGTGCAAAATCTTCAAATCTCTTTTCGACCTTGAGATTTCCGCCATTTGGAAGCGGAATACCATCCAAAAGATTTCCTTCTGATCTATATTCTTCCAGCTTCCGAACCACATCTCTCGCATTTGCCCCTAGGTCTCCATCTCGCTTTTTCAGCCCATCTAGTTCCTCCAATACTGCAAATGGAATTATAACATTGTTTTCCTCAAAGGATAGTAATGCGTTCGGGGATTGTACGAGGATATTTGTATCCAATACATATGTTTTTTTCATACATTTGCGCAGGATACCCCGTCTAAAGTTCACGATTTTCCGGGGAATGCGCCTCTTTTTTTACTTAAGAGATACGCTTATCCTGCTTCCTCCTTTCCGTTACTAGAATATGTTAGATTTCCATTTCTTCATCTTTACTTTCTTCACAAAGAGTTTCTTCATCCTCTTTACATATGTCTTCCGTTTTATCTTTTTGTCCTTCGGAATTTTTCATTTTTAAATATTCATTGTATTCCTCCTCATCTGCGAGCAATATAGAATCCCCTTCTCTGATTATATGAGCTGTTTCTCTTTCATCGTTCTGTGCATTTGTGTATATAATTTCATTTGGCAGTTCAATGTTTGGCTTTTGAGCATACAATCTTTCTTTTTCTTCTTCGGATAAGAATTTTTCCGGTTCTTTTCCTTCCAGAAAATCACTTACATCACGTTCTTTCTTTAATGCAGCCGCAATCTCATCATTTCCTGCAGTTGGAAACATAAGATACCTGTCATTTCCATGCCCCCTAAGCTCTCCGTAACGATTGTATTCTTTATCAACATTCTTATTTGGTTCCAATATATGTTGTTTTGCATATTCCATTCCCTCATATATTGCCTGTAAATTCTTCGGTGTCAAATTAATATTGTCATGAAATCCGAACCCGGTTTGTACTTGTTCGGATGTTCCATCTGGCTTTGGAATCATCATATACATGTTTACTCCATAAGGAGTTGGTTGTGTATAAATATGTGCATTTCCTTTCTGTTCAGGTTCTCCTGTAAACAAGTTCAGCGATCTTCCTTTTTCGTCTTCAATTGCCATCAAGTCTGGGTTTGTTATTAGGCCAAGTGAATATGCAAAAACTTGATAATCAGGCTTATCCCCTGTATAGCAGCACATGATCTGATTTTCTTCCAACGCCTTAGATAATGCCCATGTGTCTATTGTATTGTTAAAATTATATGTTCCGAGATCAATGCTTTCGCTGATACCATCACCTTCTTTGTCTAAAGCATATGCTTTATTTGCCGTAACATGAAATCCGTCTTCCGTTTTTTCTACATTGACTTTATCTTTAGTTGGGAAAACACGGTCGGCTGCATGTTCATTGATGGCGTGGATATTTGCATATATTTCTGGCAAAATGTTTTCATGGCTCTTTAAATCCTCCAGCTTCATTGATTGTATCTTAACATTGTTATACAGGATATCTATATCTTTTTCTGGTTCTAAGGAAGATACCATCTCTAACTTAAACGCTCCACATGGACCTATTACATTCATCTGAGAAAGTGGCATTTCAATACCATCATGTTTCGCATCTTCCATGTCCTGCATATTCGAGTAAGCTCTTGCACCTCCTACAGAAAGAACAGCTTCTATCGTAGTCTCATATTTTACTCTTTCTAATTCTTTATCACGTTTCTCTGCATCTTTTGGATATAAGACATATAAATCATTTGATCTATATTGGTTTAGAATACTTCCGAACGATGTGGCATTCCCATTTAAAAGATCTTCCTTTGGCATAAGGTAGCTGGTATTATCAGACTTTCCGTTTTGCAATCTTGAGATATACAAGTTCTCACTATTTGGGTCTGCTTCAAGAATACAACCGGCCGCATTGAACATCCGTCTTACATTTTCATCGTTTGCCATGATTTGCGCACATTCATCTCTGGATACTTCATCATGTTGTGTAAGCCATTCTTCCGGTATAGATTCCGGACGTTGGTCCACTTGATATGATTCCAGTTGTTCATCAATCGCTCGCTGATATTCCGTTCTGTTATCTATATCATGATTTGTTGCACGATCTTTGTCATGAATTGTCTCTTCTTTTTCTTCTGTCTTTGCATCCTCTTTTTCACTTTGTCTCTTCCGTTCTTGTTTTAGATCTTTTGCTCCGAGTGAATCATCAAATGCTTTTTTAATTTCTAATTGTTCCCGTCCATTAAATAGGAGATTGCGTACTGCAGTTCCTATAACATGTGTTACAACTGCCACAATGCCTGCCATTATACCACCTATTTTTCCAAACGGAGATTCTTCCACCCGGCTTTTCCAATACTCAAAAGCATTATCATAATCTGCGATTTCTTCGTCTAACATTTCTTCATCTAATTCGTCTTCCAGGGCTTCTTCTGTTAAATTTTCCTCTTCCATCTCTTCTTGTGGTTCTTCCATATTTGGCTCTTTTTCTTCACCTTTTGGTATATCCTGTTGTTCAAACGGGACTTCGCCCTCGTTGAAATATTTGTTTTTTTCTTCCATACAAAACACCTCTTTTTGTTAATATTACTCTCTGATTATTTTTTAAAAAAAGAAAGACAGAATATATACCGTCTTTCTTATAAAATAATATGGCTTTTTTAGAATTTTCCCATTTTATGTCCAATATAAATACCACCAAAACTGACAACTGCCATAATCAACAGCGGAATAATCTTAACCGGCGATGATTTTGTTTTTGTAGTTTCTTTTTTTTCAATTTTTTGCTCCTGTTTTGCTCGCTTCGGCTGCTTCTGAACTGTTTGTTTTTTTTCTTTTGCAGGTTGTTTTGTCGTCTCTTTTTCGCCGGCATTATTCGTTGAGTTGTCTGTATCATTTTCTGTTGCTTTGTTTGCATTTTCACCCGGTTTTTCAAGCGTATCTACCTTTGAAAAGTTCTGTTTTAATATATAACTTTCATATTGCGATTCCAGATTCTTTGTCTGCTTATACCCAATTGATATTATAAACTCATCAAATGCATTTTCGCCAGATTCTACAACAAAAGATGAAGTCACTCCATATCCACTCTTCTCAATGTCAGTATTGTATCCATCGTATGTAATATCGTTAATTTGGTATTTCCCAGTTGGAAGCTCCAATTTTCCGGTATTAGATTCTAACTTTGATGCATCAATGGTAATCTCTTTCTCTTCCTGTGTGTCCATATTTGTATAATGTATAACGAAATTATCCCCTTGTTGTGCTTTTAAATTATTGGAATACCAAACATCTATATAAATATAAGATGGTTCATCCGCTTGTACTATCACTATACTTCCAAGAAGCAATATCAAAATACATATCAGCACATTTAATGAAAAGCGAGCTTTTTTCTTATCATAATCAGTTCTCATCCGCGTCCTCCCTCACTCTAACTCCTGATATTTCTTCGACGGAACGAATATTTTTGCCTGTGTATTCATCATCCATAGCATTATCTTCTTCTGTTGCACTGAAAGTTTCTTTAACAGCGCGGCTATACGGATTATTTTCTTTTGCGGCATTTTCAATTTCTTTTGCCTGTGCGATGCTTTCGTTCATAGCATCCTCTTCCGCCTTGATTTCATCTTCAATTTCTGCAATAATACGCCTAAAATCTATTGTATTGTTAAAAACATGCCTACTCTGTTCATTATCAAATGCAAATGTCAAGCGATAGCCGTTTTCGTATTGATACCCGTCAAAAAAAACTAATTGGTGATACTGAAATGTAAGGTTTCCTTCCAATAGCAATGGTGTAATCACTAATGATAAAAGCCAGTTATCATGTTCCGGATTATCAATATCACTAAACCAGCCTATGCAAATTCCAGAGGCTTGTTTGAACTCATAGCCACCAGAAGCCGGAAGATCTGCGGTAATGACTGCACAACCTCCCGAACAATGAATATTGATCACTGCTTCGCGCAATAATACATTAGAAATTGTATTTAATTGTTCGCTGCTGATAATCTCGTCAACAGTCAACATTGCTGATGCTAGGGGCATACCAGCAGCGTCTGTCCCATTGGTGACATACATAAGTTCTTCCCAGTTTATGTCCTGAATTGCATCTTGTGCTTCTTTTGATATATTTTCAAATTCTGTTATTTCTTGCATACATTTCTCCTCTGGCTTTCTATATTTTCTTTTTTAATATGGTGTTTTTACAAAAAAGAAAGCCTGTGTACTCACACAGGCCTTCAAAATCAAGATTCATCAGGTTTGGTTGTCATTATCTTATACAATTTCGTATCTTGCGGGAATGAATCATCCATTGGAATTATATCGTCCTCTATACGGATCAATCCCATACCAGGTTTCGCAGCGCTGATATATTTCTGCTCATCTTTCGAAATGTTGAACATTTTTGATAGCTCAATCTGGTTCATCGGTGACTGTCCCAACAGAATCATGAATGAGCAAGAGTTGTTGAGGATGGTTCTTGCGTTTTCACTCTTGAGCAGATCTTCTATATTTTGTGTAATTGCCGTCGGCACTCCGTTCCATTTACGAGCACGTTTCCAAATCTGTTCAATATAGGATGCTGATGATGGTTTCTGCATCAGCAGGTAGAATTCATCAATATAGATCCAGGTTCGTTTCCCCTTGGCGCGGTTTTCAATCATTTTATTCCAAATGTTGTCCAAGCAGATCTGCAGACCCAGTTCTTTTAGTCCTTCACCGATGTCTTTGATATTATATACCGTAAAACGGTTGTTGATTTCAACATTTGTATGTTTAGAAAATGTATCCAGTGAACCATTTACATATCGTTCAATAGAAAGAGCTAGTTGAGCCGCTTCTCTTTCTGGATATACATTCAACTGGTTCCAGAAGTCAACCATTGTTGGAGCGTGATCTATATCGATCGTTTTTCCCGTATCTTTCAGATACTGGATATAATCATCATAAATGGATTCCACACATCTATCTATAATTGATTTTTCATTTGGTGAAAGTCCATATTTTCCTCCAATCGCTATTTCACAGATTGTTGTTATGAAGTCTGTTTTCACTTTAACAGGATTGCCATCTGCTCCGGCATTTTCTATATTCAGGTCGAATGGATTGATATAAACATTTGAACCGTTTGCAATCTTAATTGCACTTCCGCCCAAAGCATCAGCAAGAGGAGTGTAGTCAATTCCTTCAGGATCAATCACATATACCTCATCATTTGTATTCAGCAATACATTGATAATCTCTCTTTTTGCAGTAAATGATTTTCCAGCACCTGGCATACCTAAGATTGCGCCATTGGGGTTTAGGCCTGTTGTCCTGTCATACAGTATCATATCCTTTGTTGTAGCATTGATGCCGTAGTACATCCCTGTTTTCTGCTTAATGTTTTTCATGTCGAACGGTGTGATCACAGACACACTATCAGAGCTCATTAGCCTCTGGATTTCCAACTGATTATTTCCTAATGGTAAAGCAGTATTAAATCCTGCTTCTTGCTGTAAATAAAGTTGTTTTACCGTAACCATATGTTTCGTTTGGAGTGCTTTCAACTGTTTTTCATAATTTTCTAATTCTTCTTTGCTTGAAGCAAATAGAGTGATAACTATGTTTGCCACAAAAAGTTTCCGGTTTTCTTTTGTAATATCATTTGCCATTTCCCCAACTTCCCTCTGACTGTCCTGTACATCTGGATTAATCAAAGACGCATCATATCCGCTTCTTGCTGCCCTCTTTTGAATATTTACAATTTCTGAACGAATATTTGTTCCCTGTCTTCTAACCAGCTTAATAGCTTCTTCTTGTGCAATTGTATTAAAATATACACTCACCAGCATATTAGTCGGAATGGATGCAAAATCAGTAAGAATGGTATCTTTTAGCCATGTTGGATAATTTGAAATATAATATGATTTTGCGATAACGCCATCCATATTGATCTGGTCATTTGTAATTTCCATTCCTCCTGGTGCAATCACATCTTTGGTTGTAATTCCCTGGGCTTCACAATTTTCCAAAGAAAAGCTTTCCACTTCTTTTCCGTCAATCATGCGTTTCTCATATAAATGTGCATCTGAATTTTGGTTATAAATTGAATTCAACATATCCAGGCGTTCTATCAATGACATCTCTTTCATATCTTTTTTTGTGAGATCTGTCAGATATTCTGCCATACTTGATTCCACCTGCTGAAACCGCTCATTTGCGCTCTCAATATCAGTTGCATAAAAAGAAATAGTTATTATTTTTTGTGATTCCAGATTATTCTTCGCTCCAATCATCTTATCGATCAGCATATTATTATATTCGATCCTGTATTTATCAAGCCCATCCCGGTTCGGCTTTAGCAAAATGCTTTCCTGGAATTCCATAATATCAATTGTCTTATTATATATTGTAATCTCTACCGTAATATCCGGATCGAAAGATCCTATCATTTCCGCATATAGTTCTGCCATAGAACCCTGGACTCTGTTTCCCCGTGTTTTATAGTTTACAGACGGTAATATATATGATTTGGAAAACACGCATGACTGAATTTCAATCACTCCATTTTTATAAACCCTTTCGTATGGAATAGAATCCGACAGTGTTTTTGGAATTTTGGGTGCAGTTTCTTTTTTCTGTTTTTTTCTTTTTGATTTAAACATAGGTTCTCCTTCCATTTCCTTTACAGGTAGCCTTTCATTTCTCGGCTATGTTTTTCGATACTTTGACGTTTTTTATCCATCTTCCTTTTCTCTTTGGCTGTTATCTTTTTTCCTTTATCTTGTACGAATTTCTGAATCGGTTTTCTGTTTTTTGGCGTTATGAACAGATTTACTATGATTTTCCTTAAATACTTTTCCAAAGGCATATTCATAGGCTCTATCCATCCGAAAGCAGCAATCGGAAGGTCCAGAAACATAAATATATACACAAGTAAATCAATATTTATGTGCAATGGCTTTATGATATAAGAATATATAGCAAAATCCATAATTCCAATAATAAAGATGCATAAAAACTGGCGTAATGTAAGAGGACCGATCATTTTTGTTTTATAACTTCGTATATCCTTTGGGACTTTTGCTTCAATCATGTAATCAACCTCCAATTATGTCGTTTGCGAGCTGTCCGGATCTCATAATAGCACCAGCTGATGCAAGGTTTATTGCAGTAAGCCATATCATAAGCTTGGTACCATCTACAACATCTTTCAAATTATCTCCGCTAAGTATACCATTTCGCATAGTATCACCTGATATCGACAAAACAATTGAATTCTGTAACTTTGCGGATGCAAACAATACTCCTACTATAACTGCAAAAGTAAGTGCCTCAGCTAGAAATTTTTTTAGATACCGAATGCCAGCACTTCTTTGTCCTTCGTCAAATAGCTGTACAATTCCTATTGGTGCGAAAATAACCCGTACAATGATCATAACGGCATTTGATACAATTGTAAAAAAGATCGCTAATCTAGCTGTCCAACTTACAAGGTATGGAATGATCAATGTAAAAAAGATGCTGATGTTTTGCATCAAAACCTTTGATGAATTTTTCCATGTACCTGTGAATACATCTTTTATAGCCGAGTATTTCGGCCAGATTGTCGGATCAAGTCCATCTTTTCTTTCGCTTGGGAAAAATTTAAGTGCTCCAGTTGATGTTGTATTCAATGCTCCTCCTGATTGCGACGCATTTGATAATACATTATAAACACCCGTTCCAAACTTGAATAAATATATTACAATATCCTCCAAGTAAATCAATACAACCATTGCAGTGAAATACTTGATAAAAATAAGGATTAATCTTTCCAATGTGATCATATCTTTTTGAACGTTGCTTACAATATCCATAAACAAAAAGACAGTCATCAATGATGCAGCCACACCCAAAAAGATATTCAAAATGGCATGGACAGAATTTTGGCTTAATGCTTCACTGAGGGCATTTAGTACAGTATTCATACCTTCTGTAACGTCTGAAATGGTTCCGCCGCCGAATACCATGGTTAATGCTGTGTAAACAAATTTTGCAATCAAATTTTAGCCTCCTTTAGTTAAGAAAGCGTTATGAATGATCACAACGCTTTCATTTTTTTACTGTGTGATTACAGCTGTAAGGTTAAGTCCATTGATGATGGATGGTAACGCAATCAATACAATGGCAACTACAAGCATGGTAGAAGCTCTTGATTTGCTGTCTGCATCTTCGTTTTTGAAAGCTAAGATTAACTGTCCCACACTGTACGCAGCGAGAACTACACCAACACATCTAAAAATCAGACCGATAATGGATATCATTTTGTCAACGATTTCTTTGATCTGTGCAGCTCCCTCTACTCCTGCGGCAAAAGTAGGGCATACGGTTGCAACAAGTGTCATAACGCAGAGCAAGGCAGACATCATAAGGATCTGTTTTTTTACCTTTTCCTTATCAATTGTTGCTTTTTTTGTACAAACTGTACTGTTTGTGTTTAATGCTAAGACCATTTTACACACACTCCTTTCAAATATTTGTCTTTTTGAATATGGAAGATTTATAAAAAAAAGAAGCGGAACCTAATTCCGCTTCTGAACCCAATTCTGCTTTTCTCTTCTTACTGCTATTTTTTCAGTAATGCATATGCTTCATTGATCTTCTTAGCATAAGTATCATCCCCATTGTAATTATCAGGATGATATTTTTTTAATAACCCACGATACTTTTTCTTCAATTCTTCCTGTGAATAATTATTTCCAGTTAATCCGAACAACTTCATTGCATTACTATATTCGTTAACCGGAGGCGTTGAAGATTTCTGTTGATATTGATTCTGGTGGTTTTGCTGGTTAGAATTATATGTATTGCTATTACCATAACCATTGCCATTACCATTACCGTTGCTATTACCATAACCATTGCCATTACCATAACCATTGCTATTACTATTACTGTAACCTGATGTATGCGAGCTATTACTATTTTGATTATTTGCCGCTCTTTTATATCGTTCATAAGCCTGCCATGCGCTTGAGTATTTTTCATTTGCATCGGCTGTTTTCCCGTTATCTTGCTTCCGTTTATCTGTAGCTTTATGGAAGCATTTATCTGCGTGAACCTTACATTTTTGAAAAATACTTTCTGGAATGGACATAATAAATTCGGCCACTTCGCATGCCCATGCCCACATTCCATAATTCACTCCTATCCCGATAAACCAAAATAGCCAGAAGAAAAATCCAGGATGATTTCCTCTTGTATATACAAATGGTAGGCCGACACCCAAAGCATGGTCATCCATGCAGCAAAATCAATTTCTACTAATTTTTCAATGATTATATATAATAAATGCAATGGACTTAATATTATACTTACAACCAAACATAGATAATTTTTAATCACTTTCTCACCCCTCTTATCCGATATTAACACAAATAAGAAAATTTTACAAAATATTGTTTTATTATATATATATTTTAACATTTTCCGTATTTCAAATATAATTTGCAAAAGAAAACATCGAAGAAATTCCTCGATGTTCTCTTATTATTTTCGATATTTCACTGTAACAACTTCTTTTGTATTGATTTGCAACATGATTGCACATATTATTTCCTCTGTTAGCCACAAGAAGCACATAGACAGAACCGCCCCATTAGTAAGCCAATGATTTGCTAACAATAATGCCAGTGCTTTTACAACATATGCTGCGTAATAATATGTTCCATTTCTGCCGATAGAAACAATGAGGCAAATAACCATACAAACAATAACCGATAGTACTAGCATTGACACTGAACTGCCTTGCACATCCCCTATAATTGGGATTTTCCTTATATGTTTCAACGTTTCAAATAAATGTTTATACAGCTCTTCCGGCTCCGTTTTTAAAAGCCCACTATAATCTTTTGTATAATATAGATATTTTGAAATTTGAGCGTTAGATTTTGGAATTAGTCCGGTTGTTTCTTTGAAGGAGCTCATATATTCATTTGAACTTAAAATAATTCCCGACACAGTGCTTAATGCAGTGTGAAGACGTACATGTATTTTCGGTAGCATACTAACCATGTAATTCACTCCGTAAATAAATAAGATGTCTGTAAGACATAAGGAATGATAAAATCCAACGTATACAAATCGTATTATAATAACAAGCATTAAAAATAATGCAGAGGCGGCTATTATTGCAAATGCCACATTGTCTGTCAGTGGCTTGAGAATTTTAAAAATTACTTTCCAAAATTCCAAAATAATGTCATTTAGTACTCCCATAAATCTTCTCCATAGATCATTTTTGAAACTTTATCAAAATAAACAGCTTCTGTTTTTAGGCGGATAAAGTCATCATCCTTTAACCCGACTTTAAATATGGGTTCTGAAATATTCCAATTTTGGTTGAATTCATCTGCATTGTTCGTTTTTTCTAAAAGAATGGAAAACCGGAACGACTGCTCTTCCTGTAAGTCTAAATTTGTATATAATTTAATATGTCCTTCCAGCCTTTTCATTAATTCTGAAAAAAGAGTTGCTTTTGCATTCTGCAAGGGTGTATAAAAATCCTCATCCTCAGTCTTCCCGCCAGTGATATTTGTCCCAAAAATCTCATCCTCAAGCATATGGATATTATATTCTTCATTTTCCTGTTTTTGTTCTGCTTTGATGTTAGGTTTCCGGCTGGAAGGATCACCAGGATTTACATTTTCCTTGCTTTTAGGTCTTGCATAATCTGTTCTTGCTCCATCTGTCTTTCTTTTTTTTGATGACTGCGAATTTATGTGTCCGTTTTCGTTCACCTTATTATGTTCAACAGACTGATACTCTGGCATTGCATCAGTTAAACTATCGACTTTCTTTTCAGCTCCTGTGTTTACGGTTTTCGAAATTGAATCTTCAGAAGTCATGTCAGTTTTCGACGCTTGCATTTTTTTTGCTATGTTAGGATCACTTAATGCCTCAAAGAATTCTTGCTGCATATTTAATCCATTTTTCATTTCTGCATTATAAAAGTCAACATTCTGAGCACTTAAAGAGTCTGGGGAATATCCGATCCCATACACCATGTCAATAAGACTGTTTTTTTTCAAGGACTCATATGTATCCTTTAAAGTAGCCCCAACGAACAGAATCCCTGTTGATTTATCCGCATGTTTTACCGCTATCGACTTAAATTCTTCCACATCATCTGGCTTGACGTCTTTTTTTTGTGCATATTCTTCAAACAGATTTTTCTTAGCGTCTGATAGTTCTATAGAACCATCCGTGATCAGATAAACAATATATTTTATTCTTTTTTTAGGTCCAAGACAATCTGTATACATATTTGATGTGACATCTTCAGCCGCAACAAATGCTACCATTTTTTTACCTTTAAATTTTGCCATGATCTTCCACCTCAGCATCTTCCCCATCAGCGAAAAGCCTTGAAACTACATCCGTATCTATTTCTACGGCCTCTCTCTTCGGCACTGCGCAAAATCCATTAGATATTAATATATGTTTTTCAATCTGGTCATCTGTCAGCCGAATATCATGTACTTTTGCACTGTACATAATATTTTTATATTTTGTTCCGTTTTTATCATTTTGCAAAGCAACTGATAGGAACATTGGTATTCTGTTTATCTGGCATAATTCCAAAAGCTCCTTTATCTTTTCTTCAATTTCTTTTTTTTGCTCCTTATCAGCTTCATATTCTGTTATTTTTCTTTCCAAAAAAAATTCCTCCCTGTCATGAAAATTTAGTAGGCATTTGCAAATACTTACAAGCCTAAAAGATTTGCAAAAAGATCTGTCATTTCATCCTGATCAACTGTATTATTTTCTGCATCACCTGATATATCATTTTCTGTGTTATAAATATCATTCTCCACAGCAGCATTTTTCTCGTCATTCTTATCCTCTATAGGAGAAGATGGAACCGGCTCAATGCGCTGTTCGTATGTAGGGTTCATTTTAAATATGTTATTTTTGTCTTCTGTATCCCTACTGACAGCTCTGCCACTTGTTTCATGTTCCGGGTTAACTGGAGGTTTGATATCATCATTTGACTCAATAATATTTTGTTTATCATCCTTCAGATTATTAGAAATTTGAGGCCTTGCAGCCGCTCTTGCTTTTTTATTCCTACCAAAAGAAGCTGCATCCGCAATACGCCGATTTTGTGAAAAAACGCTTGCCTGATCTTCAAATTCTAAAAAGTCAGCTGCATTATTAAAATAATCAACAGATACAGGAGCACAAAGATATAATCTTAAGATATTTTTCAAAAAATTACTACGATATCCTTTGGCAATTTTTTCCATCATTTCAATTGCCTTTTTATCTTTTACTTCATCAAGTATTAATATTTTTAGGTAACTTTTCCGTATTTCTTTTACTCCATTCATTCGTTCTGGTGGAAGCTTGATTCGAAATATATCTCCATTACAAAAGGCTGTCAATGAACAGTAAACAGCCTTTGTAATGTTAAATTCGCGGGTTGACATCAAGGAGATTAGTTCCAGATCATGCCGTCCATACAATCGGAATGGATATTTCTTTTTTCCCATACACCGTCAACCTCCGATCTTATTTTTTTGTTCTGTTTTCACTGACCAAACGGAAGAAATAATAGCCTCTGACATTAGAATACAGCATAGGTAAACCATCATTCGCATTACTCTTAATCAGCTGAACATTCTTCAATCCTGACAAATAGTTCTGTATATTGTCGAACCATGCTTCCCCTGTTCCTCCTGCGATTATAATGTAATCATAATCACGGAATGAATTGGTGCTGTTTTTTACTTTTGACATTGCTTCTTTAAATACTTCGTTGCTTGCCTCTTCAAGTAAGTTTTCAAATGGTTTTGCTTCCGAACATGGCATTCCATCTTCGTTTTCTGTCATACAGATGACTTCTCCCGTTTCCAGGTTCTTCTGTAATGCCTGGATTCTGATATCTTCTCCCATTGTTTTGAAAATTTTCTCCGATGTTTTCTTTAATACCTGCTTCATTCCAAGCTGGTCATCAGATTCCTTGCAGCTCAACATACGGTTCTGTGTTGAAAAAAGATCAAAAGTTCCAAACCCAATGTCAATGACCAGTACATTTTTAAACCAGAAATTTTTTGCAGTTGGGATATATTTTCCGTTCTTATCCAAAAGTACAGAATAAAAGGATCCAGCAGGCTGTGGCATAACTGAAATTTGTTCCTGCTTGAGATTTAGGTTTATTTCTCTCCAGTTCCCGTTTCCACGTTTGATTGCGAAATGTGCTGGTTTCGATAATGCTTTGATTAGATCCCCTTTATCAGCAGAATCTACATACGCTGAAGGGAGTCCCGTAGATACAAATACCTCTTTCTGGTCTTTGTTTTCAAGCAGCGCAAGCCCAAGTGCTGCATTACA
>OLPA01001184.1_pt1 | contig 22587 bp, 20 predicted proteins | sample 1672811 | NCBI WGS metagenome assembly OLPA01 (sample SAMEA3136726, study PRJEB25190) | human gut metagenome | biome: human gut; feature: human-associated habitat; material: faeces | place: Austria | collected 2013
TTTCCCCCATTTCTTCCCAAGAAATGGGGCCCCGGCCGGGCAGGCCAAGGTTCCCCGCCGTTCCAACGGCGTGGAGCCAAACCCACAAGGCCGCCCCATCCGCCTCACTCCCGGTTGTCAAACCCGAAGCTGCGAATGAGATTCAAATTGTCCCGCCAATTCTCCTTCACCTTCACCCAGGTCTCCAGATAGACTTTGGTCCCCATAAACCGCTCCACATCTTCCCGAGCCATGGTGGAGATCTTTTTGAGCATGGCCCCCTGTTTGCCAATGATGATCCCCTTGTGGGAGGCCTTCTCGCAGTAAATGGTCACATGCAGGTCAATGATCCCGTTGTCCCGCTCGGAGAACTTGGTGACCTCCACCGCCGTGCCGTGGGGGATCTCTTTGTCCAGGCAGTACAGCAGCTTTTCCCGGACAATCTCCCCGCAGATCTGCCGCTCAGGCTGGTCTGTGACCGCGTCCCGTGGAAAGAGCTGGGGCCCCTCCGGCAGGAAGGTGGCCAGCAGGTCCAGCAGCTCCTCCAGGCCCTCCCGCCGCTTGGCGGAGATGGGGACAATGGCGGTGAAGTCGTGGACCTTGCTGTACGCCTCCATCACCGCCAGCAGCTGGGCCTTCTCCACCGTGTCAATCTTGTTGATGACCAGCACCGCGGGGACCTTCATCCCCTTGATCCGGTCAATGAGCTCCCGCTCGGCCCCCCCCACGTTGGGGATGGGCTCCACCAGCAGCAGCACGGCGTCCACGTCGGCCACGCTCTTTCTCACCACGTCCACCATGTAGTCCCCCAGGCGGTTGGCCGCCCGATGCAGGCCGGGGGTGTCCAGAAAGACAAACTGGTTCTCCCCCCGGGTGAGCACCCCGCAGATCCGGTTCCGGGTGGTCTGGGGTTTGCTGCTGACAATGGCCACCTTCTCCCCCACCAGGGCGTTGGTGAGGGTGGACTTGCCCACGTTGGGCCGGCCGCAGAGGGTAATCATCCCGCAGCGCTTCACCGGCACCTCCTCTGTCCCTGGGCCCGCCAGGGGGGCGTCCAGGTCCTCGTTCCAGTGGTCCCGGGTGACCCCCAGACCCTCCAAAATGGCCTCCTCCCGGGCCCGCATCTGGGCCTTCTGGGGGCCCTCGTCCAGGTGGTCATAGCCCAGCAGATGGAGCACCGAGTGGACCGCCAGATAGGCCATCTCCCGCTGGACACTGTGGCCGAACTCCGCCGCCTGGGCCTGGGCCCGCTCCACGGAGATCACCATGTCCCCCAGGGGACACAGGCCGGTCTCCGGGTCCCGCTGGTCCTCCCCCGTGCCGTCGGGGGGGACGCCGGGGGTGAGCTCCAGCATGGGGAAGGAGAGCACGTCCGTGGCCGCGTCGATGGCCCGCTGCTCCCGGTTGATCTCCCGAATGCCCTCGTCCGTGGTCAGCAGCACATCCACCCCACAGGGGACCTGCACCCCCTCCGCCGCCAGGGCGGCGGTGATCACCCGGGTGAGCAGGGGGCGGTAAGGGTTGGGGCCGGAAAGCTCCCAGTCAATATAGATATCGTGATTGTTCATCTCAGCGTTTCGCCTTTCTTCTGTTTTCGTCCTCTTCATAGGCCTTGATGATCCGCTGGACAATGACATGGCGGACCACATCGCTGTCGGTGAGGCGGCACAGGGCGATGCCCTCCACGTCCCGCAGCACCCGCATGGCTTCCTTCAGGCCGGAGACCTTGTCCCCCGGCAGGTCAATCTGGGTCACATCCCCTGTGATGACGATTTTGGACCCAAAACCCAGCCGGGTGAGAAACATCTTCATCTGCTCCCGGGAGGTGTTCTGGGCCTCGTCCAGAATGATGAAGGAATCGTCCAGGGTTCGCCCCCGCATGTAGGCCAGGGGCGCCACCTCAATGTTCCCCCGCTCCACGTACTTGGCATAGCTCTCCGCCCCCAGCATCTCAAACAGGGCGTCGTACAGGGGGCGCAGGTAGGGGTCCACCTTGCTCTGGAGATCCCCGGGCAAAAAGCCCAGCCGCTCTCCAGCCTCCACCGCCGGGCGGGTGAGGATGATCCGGTTGACCTCCTTGGCCCGAAAGGCCGCCACCGCGGCGGCCACCGCCAAATAGGTCTTTCCGGTGCCCGCCGGACCAACGCCCAGGGTGACGGTGTTGGCCCGGATGGCATCCACGTATTTTTTCTGCCCCACCGTCTTGGCCTTCACAGGCTTTCCCTTGGCGGTCACGCAGAGGACGTCGGCGGCCAGGGTCTGGATTTTGTCCTCGTTGCCCGACTTCACCAGCTGGATGAGGTAACGGACATTCTGCTCATGGATGCTCTCCCCCCGGGCCGACAGGCCGATGAGCCCTTGGATCACCTTGGCGGCATAGGCCACCGGCGTATCCTCTCCGCTGATTTTCAGCTGGTCGTCCCGGCCCACCACCCGGACCCCCAGCTCCTGCTCGATGAGGCGGATGTTCTCATCGAAGGAGCCGAAGATATCAATGGCGTCCTCCATCCGTTCAATGCTGACTGTCTGTTCCATCATGGGCAATTACTCCTCCGCGCGTTCCGCTTCCTTGGTTTTCTCGTCGGCCCCGGTGGTTCCCTTCTCTGGGTGCCGGGGCCCCACCGCCTTCTCCTGGGTGTCCATCTCCACCATCCGGCCGATCTGCTCGGTGCACTGGGCCACCAGCTTCACCTGGAGCAGGTCCCCCTGGCGGGTCACTTCATAGTCCGCCTGCAGGACCTTCCCCTCCTCCATCTGCTCCTCCAGGGCCTCCATGAGCGCTTGGCGGAGCATCTCCTCCGCCTGGGCGGGGTCCAGGGTGATCTCCCTGGTCTCATAGGCCCGGTGGGTCTCCTTTTCCCACACCACGGGCAGCTGCTTTCCCTGGATCGGGGTCCAGGCCCTTTGTTCCGATATTGTATCATAATTCTCATAGGGAATTCCACTGTTTTGATAAAATTTCACCCGCTTGCCCATGAGGGACAGGCTGTAATGGCGGATTTCCTCCCCGGTATAGGTTTTTACCTGGGCCTTCAGGGAGATCTGGGCGGTGAGGGTGTGCCAGGTCTGGGCCAAAACCTTCCCCTCCGCGTGGACCAGCATGGTCCCCAGATCGTGCTCGGTGGGGGTGACGGTGTCCATTTCCATGCGGCCGGAGATGAGGACATCCCCCTCGCACACCGCCTCCCCCTCCTGAAACTGGGCATCCCCCACCCAGGGTTCGATGTGGGTAATCACCCCCGTGGCAGAGGAGACCACATCGGTGGGTACCGTCTCCGCCCGGATTTCCGGCGCAGGGTCCCCCTCCCGGACAATGACCTCCGCCCGGGTGCCGTGGAGGTTTAGGGAGAAATAGGACAGGGCGTCCATGGCCATCATCATCCTGTTCTCCACCTCCCGGATGGGGATGCCGGGGCCATAGGTGCCCACGGACACCCCGCACAGGCGCAGCTGGCTGATGATCTCCTCCCTGGTGACGGTCTCGTTGCCTGTGACATCAATGGTCAGAACGGTCCGGGACCCGATGGCGAAGAGGACCAGACACAGGGCCACCCCCGCCAGCAGGGCATACCGCCGGCGGAACCGCAGAAAAAAATAGGGCAGTCCCTGCCGCTTCTCCAGCTCCACCCCGCACTGGGCTCCCTGGGCCAGCTGGCACAGCCGGGCGTACTGCCGGGCGGTGACCTGGACCTCCAGGGTGAACAGGTCCCGCTGAACCATCCTCCACAGCACCAGGTTCTCTCTGGCGCAGAGATTCAAAAAATCCTCCGGCTGGGCGCCGGTGATCCGGGCGGTCACCGTGCCGAACAGCCAGGCCAACAACGTTTTCACAGCCGACCCCTCTCCCCTTCCTCACAGAATCTCCAGCTTGCTGACCCAGCCAAAGATCCGCAGCTCCCGCTCCCGCATGGCCTTGATCTCCAGGTCCCGCCCCGAGATCCGCAGCACCCAGGCCCCGCCATCCACATGGAGCTCCTCTTTCCCATAGGAGAGAATCCCCTTGTAGTTTTCCAGATATAGCTCCCGGTCTCCCAGCAGCTCCACCTTGGGCACTCCCGCCACGCCGTCAGCGGGCAGGTCCAGCAGGCGGGAGGTCTTCTCCCGAAGACTGATTTTCCGGGGGGCTCGCTCCTGCTCCCAGTCCTCCATCTGACTTCCTCCTCCCCAGTGTGTCGTGTTTCTATGCCTATGCGCCAGCCTCCCCGACCTTGCCTGTCCCCACCAAAAACAGCCGCCTACACACAGCATCCCCCTGGGCCGGCGTTATGCCGGCCCAGGGGGATGCAAAATACTTTCTTTCAGGTTGATTCCGTCAAAGGGTACTGCCATGCGGCCCGCTTCTGACTGCCATGGGGTTTCCCCGCAGGACAAACAGAACACACTGTTCCTCCTGTTCTCCCGCCCACAGTTCTGCTGAGGGCCGTGGGGAAAGCGGCGGGAATTACTCCCCAGCGGGCAGGGTGTACAGATAGCTCACCGGCTTGGTGCTGTCGTCAAAGTTTTTCAGGCTGCCGGTGACAATCAGGTTGTTGTCGTCCTTCCACTTGACCATCACCAGCTCCGGCGCCTTGGCTGCGTCCTTCTCTCCCTCCTGGCCCGCGGTCTGAATGGACATCTCCGGCAGCTCCAGTTTGGACTCCTCCCTGGTGGCCAGGTCCACTAAGGTGACGTTCCAGTCAGTGGAATCGGCGCTGGGAATCCAGGCCACCACCAGCTTGCTGCCATCGGGGCTGAAGAACTGCTGCCAGCTGGTCACCAGGCCGCTTTTGAACTCATAGATGGTGCTCAGCGCACCGTCGGCATAGGTGGCCACGGTAAAGCCGTCCAGATATTCGCCTTCCCGCTCTCCATAGAGAATTTTGTCCCCGTTGATCTCCACCCGGGTGTTGTCCCCCACGGTGAAGTCCTCGGGCAGCGTCCAGTCCTCGGGGATGGGGCCTTTCAGGTCCTCCGCGCCATAGCTCTGCAGGTCGCTCAGCTCCACTTCCTGCTGGGTCCAGGTTCCGCCGGCCAGGGTTCCGCCGCCGCTTCCGCCGCAGGCGCATAAGGCCAGGGCCAGGACCAATGTTAGGGACAGGGCAAGTAATTTCCGTTTCATCATAGTTCCTCCTCAAACGATTCTCGTCAATCATCCATCCGTTTCTCTCACGCTCTTAGCATACCAATCTTTCCAACATCCGTCAATAGATACCAGCATTCTCCAGCCTTCCCGAGCTGGTCCGCGCCGTTCACAGGCTCTCGCCGGACAGAGCCCCATGGATCTGCGCCAGAACGTACGCCTCCAGGTCCTGAGGCTGGAGCACCTGCGCCGCCAGGGCCAGGCCGCCGCCATCCCGGGGATAGCTGACCCCCCTGCGCTGGCCGCCGCCCACCTGGAGCGCCACCACCTGGTAGCTGTCCTCCGTCCGAAAGTGGATGTACATATTGGGCCGGCCCTCCAGGGCCTTATGGGCCGGGCAGAGGGTGTTTTTCTTATGGAGGGTGGCCATGTGGTCCACAATGGCCCGGGCCGTCTGCCGCTCCACCATGGTTTTGGGCTTCCAGCGGACCATGCCATGGGTCCCGCTGTCCACTTGGATATACAGCAGCTCCGTCTGCACCGGGTTCTCCACCAGGGGGGCCGGAATCCATAGTCAGGCCGCCGCCACCAGCAGGGCGGAAAGCGCCAGCATCAGTCCCGGTTCCCACCAGGCCCGCCTGATGTTCCGGATGCCTGTTCGGATTGTCTGTCTCAGCTCCATGAGGCCTCCTCTCCTTTGGGTACTTCCTCTGTCATGGCACGCTTTTCTCCCCCGGCAGGGCCAGCCTCTGCCGGACGGTCTCCACCACCCAGCGCAGCAGCAGGACCAGCGCGGTCTCCCCCACCCCGGGGCCAATCCACAGGGCCGCCGTGGCGCCGCCGCCCTTCCAGAAGGAGAGAATTTCCTGCAGGCTGACGCCGCCCCAGCGGAACCACTGCCAGCTCAGCATCCCCACCAGGGCATAGAGGGGGAAGAAGCAGAGGATGCCCAGCACCTCGCTGAGCACAATGCCCCGCAGGGCCTGCCACAGCGGCTTTTTCCACGTCAGCAGCAGCGCAAACAGCGGAACCGAATAGAGCAGAACCGCCACAGCAATCCATTCTTTCACAGAAAAAGCCCCCCTTCGCTTTCCCACCCTTCCCGATCAGCCCTGTGTTCTTCCCATTTTATCCAAGGTCTATTGAGAGGATGTGAAAAAAGTCTTAAGAAAATCTTATGTTTCCTCCGGGATTGTCCCACAGAAAAACGCCCTTTATTATATAAACGTCTGAGCCTGTCCTTTTTTGACACATTTTTTAATTTTTTTAAGTTTTATAGTTTCTAAACCGGCAGATTCGCTCTTTTTCCGCAAAAAAAGAGCGCGGACACCGGTCCGCGCTCTCTGTCTGGGTCTCAAAGCTGGAAGTTGTAATGGGAGGGCCGTGCCTCAATGGGATCATAGTGGGCCCGCTTGATCACCGCCCGGTACGCCGGACGCATGATCCGATGACAGGTGACCACCTCTTCAATCCGGTTGGCGCACCAGCCGGCAATCCGGGCGGAGGCGAAGAGGGGGGTAAACACATCCTCAGGGATGCCCAGCATGGTGTAGACCAGGCCGGAGTACATATCCACATTGGCACACATGGGAATCTCCGAGCCCGTCTTGGCCTGGATCATGGGAATGCCCATCTCCTCAATCTTCTCCAGCAGCTGGAAGTCCTCAGCGTAGCCCTTGATCTCCGCCATGTGCTTGGCGTACTTTTTCAGCAGCACCGCCCGGGGGTCGGAGATGGTGTAGACCGCGTGGCCCAGGCCGTAGATCTTGCCGGAGTGGTCCCCCGCCTCCTTATTCAGGAGCTTGGCCAGGTAATCCCGGATGGAGCCGTCGTCCTTGGGGTTCACATTCTCTTTGACATACCGGAACATCTCCATGACCTTGGCGTTGGCGCCGCCGTGGAGAGGACCCTTCAGGGACCCCACCGCCCCGGCGATGGCGCTGTAAGTATCCGTCCCGCTGGAGGACAGGGCCCGGCAGACAAAGGTGGAGTTGTTGCCGCCGCCGTGCTCTGCGTGGACCATGAGCATCATGTCCAGCAGGTGGGCCTCTTCCTCCGTGTACTTGGTGTTGGGGCGGATCATCCGCAGAAAGTTCTCCGCCGTGGACAGCCCCTCCATGGGGAAGTGGATGTGGAGAGAGCCCCCTTCAAAGTAATGGCGCTTCACCGAGTAGGCGTTGGCCACGATGCTGGGGAAGGCCCCCACCAGCTTCACCGACTGGAGCAGGATATTGTCCAAGGAGGTGTCGTCCGGGTTTTCATCATAGGAGTAGAGGGACAGCACGCTCCGGGCCAGCTTGTTCATGATATTCCGGCTGGGATTTTTCATAATCATGTCCTCGGTGAAGCCGTTGGGCAGCTTCCGCGCCCGGTTCATGATCTCATTGAAACGGTCCAGTTCCCCCCGGGAGGGCAGATAGCCCATGAGCAGCAGATAGGCCACCTCTTCAAAGCCAAAGGTCCCCGCCTGCCGGTGGGCCTCCACGATCTCATTGAGCTCAATGCCCCGGTAATACAGCTGGCCGGGTACCGGAATGCGGACACCGTCCTCAATCATGTACCCCAGCACCGAACCCACCCGGGTGACGCCGATGGGCACGCCGGTTCCGTCGCTGTTTCTCAGGCCCCGCTTGATGTCCCCTCGGTAGAGCTCTTCCCCGATGTGGTATTCCTGTTCAATGCGGTGGCTCAGGGAACCTGTGTATTGTTCCAGGATCCCGGTCCCATTCTTCTCCATAGCATGGTTCCCCTTTCCTCGGCGGTGTCAATTTCCCAGTTTTTCCTGGGTTTTCTCTTTGGTTTTCTGGCTGCCTTTGTTCTGTTTATTATACCGCGCCCGCCCCTCTCATGCAAGAAAAAATTCCTTCCCGTCATTTCTTTTGGAAAATTTGCTCGATATTTCGCACTTTTCCCTGCATTTTAGTTCACCCTGCAAGAAGTTCAAAAGTTGATTCTTTTTCCTTTGCTTCCCGGTCGGATTGTGCTATACTTGTATGTACCCATATTAATATAAAAAACCTGGCAATATGGGGCCCAGAATACTTTCCCAGGAAGGGTGTCGATACGATATGATTACATTACAGTCCGCCGGCGTCCGCTGGCAGAAGGGGACCCCGGTCCCCGCCTCCGTGGCCTCTCCCGCTGACCGGGAGAAGACCATGGCCTATCAGATTTTCCGCCGCCACAACCAGCGGGAGGAGGCCGGTCAGCTCCACCTGAAGTTTGACAGCCTCATCTCCCACGACATCACCTACGTGGGCATCATCCAGACCGCCAAGGCCAGCGGCCTGAAGGAGTTCCCCGTCCCCTACGTGATGACCAACTGCCACAACAGCCTGTGCGCCGTGGGGGGCACCATCAACGAGGACGACCATGTCTTCGGCCTGTCCGCCGCCATCAAGTATGGCGGCAACTTCGTCCCCGCCAACCAGGCGGTCATCCACCAGTACGCCCGGGAGATGATGTCCGGCTGCGGGCGGATGATCCTGGGGTCCGACAGCCACACCCGCTACGGCGCCATCGGCACCATGGGGGTGGGCGAGGGCGGCCCGGAGATCGTCAAGCAGCTGCTGAAAAACACCTATGACATCGCCTCCCCCCAGGTGGTGCTGGTCTACCTCACCGGCTCCCCCGCCCAGGGGGTGGGCCCCCACGACGTGGCCATCGCCCTCTGCGGCGCCGTGTATAAAAACGGCTTTGTGAAGAACAAGGTCCTGGAGTTCGCCGGCCCCGGCATCGCGGGCCTGCCCATGGACTACCGCATCGGCATCGACGTGATGACCACCGAAACCGCCTGCCTGTCCTCCATCTGGGAAACCGACGGCGCGGTGGAGGAGTACCTGGCCATCCACGGCCGGCCCGAGGCCTATGAGGCCCTCCATCCCCAGGAGGGCGCCTATTATGACAGCATGATCACCATTGATCTGTCCAAGGTGGAGCCCATGGCCGCCCTCCCCTTCCACCCCGCCGAGGCCTATCCCATCCGGGAGCTCATGGCCAACCCCGGCGACATCTTCCGGGAGGTGGAAAAGCGGGCCGCCGAGCAGTTCGGGGGCAAGGTCAACCTCTCCCTCACCGACAAGCTGGTGGACGGCAAGGTCGTGGTGGACCAGGGGATCATCGCCGGCTGTGCCGGGGGGATGTACGACAACATCGCTGAGGCCGCCGCCATTTTGGACGGCCACGACGTGGGCAGCGGCTACTTCTCCCTGTCCATCTATCCCCCCTCCGTGCCGGTGAACCTGGAGCTCATCCAGAACGGGGTACAGCAGTCCCTGCTCCAGGCGGGGGCTCTCTTCAAGCCCTGCTTCTGCGGCCCCTGTTTCGGCGCCGGGGACGTACCCGCCAACAACGGCCTGTCCATCCGCCACACCACCCGGAACTTCCCCAATCGGGAGGGCTCCAAGCCCGGCGATGGCCAGCTGTCCGGGGTGGTCCTCATGGACGCCCGGTCCATTGCCGCCACCGCCCGGAACCACGGGGTGCTCACCCCCGCCACAGAAGCGGACTACGTCCCGCCCAAGCAGGGCAAGCGGACCTTTGACACCCAGGTGTATGACCGCCGGGTCTACTTCGGCTTCGGCCACCCCCAGCCTGAGGCAGCGCTGAAGTTCGGCCCCAACATCGCGGAATGGCCCCCCATCCCGGCTCTGGCGGACAACCTGCTCATGCAGGTGGCCTCCGTCCTCCGGGACCCGGTGACCACCACCGACGAGCTCATCCCCTCCGGGGAGACCTCCTCCTACCGGTCCAACCCCATGAAGCTGGCCTCCTTCGCCCTGTCCCGCCGGGACCCTGACTACGTCCCCCGCGCCCTGGACACCCAGGCTCTGGAGACCGCCCGGCAGGCCGGTTCCCTGCCCGCCCAGGTCCAGGAAGCCCTGGAGAAGCTGGGACAGGGATCGCTGGCCCCCGCCGCTTTCCAGATCGGCTCGGTGATCTTTGCCAACAAGCCCGGCGACGGCTCGGCCCGGGAACAGGCCGCCTCCTGCCAGCGGGTGCTGGGGGGCTGCGCCAACATCTGCTATGAGTTTGCCACCAAGCGGTACCGCTCCAACTGCGTCAACTGGGGCATGCTCCCCTTCACCCTGGCCGAGGGAGACGCGTTCACCTGCCAGCCCGGGGACTTTATCTATGTCCCCGATGTAAAGGCCAAGGTGCTGGCGGGGGATGATACCTTCCCCGCCCTGGCCCTCTCCGGCGGCACCGTCACCCCCCTCACCCTCTATTTGAAGAATACCACCGGGGAGGAACGGGAGCTCCTGCTCACCGGCTGCCTGATGAACCACTACGCCGCCCAGAACCAGGGCTGAGGAGGAAGCCATGGAGAAAATCAAGATGCAAAACCCCATCGTGGAGATTGATGGGGACGAGATGACCCGGATTCTCTGGGCCATGATCAAGGAGGAGCTCATCCTCCCCTTTGTGGACCTGAACACCGAATATTACGATCTGTGTCTGCCCAACCGGGACGCCACCGACGACCAGGTCACCGTCCAGGCGGCCGAGGCCATCAAACACTGGCACGTGGGGGTGAAATGCGCCACCATCACCCCCAACCTTCAGCGGATGGAGGAGTATCACCTGAAAAAGATGTGGAAGTCCCCCAACGCCACCATCCGGGCGGCCCTGGACGGCACGGTCTTTCGTGCCCCCATCCTCATCTCTAAGGTGAAGCCTGTGGTCTCCTGCTGGAAAAAGCCCATTACCATCGCCCGCCACGCCTACGGCGACATCTACAAGGCCGTGGAGTATCGGGTCCCCGGCCCTGGCAAGGCGGAGATGGTCTTCACCGACGAGGGCGGCAAGGAGCTCTCCCGTCAGACCATCTTTGACTTCAAAGGCCCCGGCGTCCTCCAGGGGATGCACAACCGGGACGACTCCATCCTCTCCTTCGCCCGGTGCTGCTTCACCTATGCCCTGGAGGTGGGCCAGGACGTGTGGTTCTCCTCCAAGGATACCATCTCCAAGGACTACGACCAGACCTTCAAGCTCCTGTTCCAGAAGGTCTATGAGGAGGAGTTCCAGGACAAGTTCCAGGCCGCGGGCCTTCACTACCGTTACGCCCTCATCGACGACGTGGCCGCCAAGGTCATCCGGTCCGAGGGGGGAATGATCTGGGCCTGCAAGAACTACGACGGCGACGTGATGAGCGACCTCATCGCCGCCGCCTCCGGCTCCCTGCCCATGATGACCAGTGTGCTGGTGAGCCCTGACGGCAACTTCGAGTATGAGGCCGCCCACGGCACCATCACCGACCATTACCGCCGGCACCAGAAGGGAGAGGCCCTGTCCTCCAACCCCCTGGCCACCATCGCCGCCTGGGCCGGCGCCCTGAAAAAGCGGGGTGAGTTGGATGGCAACGCCGCCCTGGTCCGCTACGCCGACTGCCTGGGGCAGGCCGGCCTGGACGTGTTCGAGGAGGGCTACCTCTCCGAGGACCTGGCCAGCCTGTGCGACCCCAAGGAGCTCAAAGAGATGCCGGAGAACGGCAAACTCATGAAGCTCATCCGCGCCCGGCTGGAGACCCTCCTGGCCTGAGAAACCCACAAAACACGACAGCAGCCGTCCGGCTCATGCCGGATGGCTGCTGTTTTCCTTTCAGGTACGTTTTTCCCTCCCGGCCGGCGGACATCAGAAATACAGCAGCCGGTTGGCCTGCCGCCGCAGCTCTGCCCGGAAATCCGGGTGGGCCACGGCGATGAGGTTTTCCACCCGCTGGCGCACTGTGCGCTGGCGGAGCTTGGCCACGCCGTACTCCGTGACCACCAGATCGGTTAAATTGCGGGAAACGGAGACAATGGCCCCCGGGTCCAGGGTGGGGACGATCCGGGAGAGGGTCCCCTGCTTGGTGGTGGCCGTCTGGGCCAGGATGGCCCGGCCGCCCTTGGCATGGTAGGCCCCCCAGGCAAAGTCCGTGGCCCCCCCGGTGCCTGAGTGCTGGTAGGGGCCGATGGACTCGGCGCACACCTGGCCGGTGAGGTCAATCTGCAGGGAGGCGTTCACCGAAACCACATTGTCGTTCCGGGCGATCACATAGGGGTCATTGGTGTACCGGCTGCGACGGACCGTCAGGCGGGGATGCTGGTCCACAAAATCATAGAGGAAATGGTCCCCGGAGATAAAAGAACCCACCGTAATGCCCCGGTCGATGGTTTTACACCGGTTGGTCACCGCCCCGCAGGCCATCAGGTGGGCCATGGCAGTGCCGATCTGCTCTGTGTGGATGCCCAGATCATGCTTCTCCATCAGGTGAAAGCCAATGGCGTTGGGGATGCCCCCGAATCCCAGCTGGATACAGTCCCCGTCCCTCATCAGGTCGGAGACATAGCCGGCAATGGTCTCCTCCCTCTCCCCGATGGGCGGGTCCTGGAGCTGGAAGATGGGCTCATCCACCTCATACACCACATCCGCCATAGAGATCGGCAGGGCACTCTCCCCCCAGACCATAGGGGCCCGGGCATTGACCTCAAAAATAATCTTGTCCGCCCGGTAGACGTGCTCCAAGGTCATAATCAGGTCGCAGCTCAGGTGGACATAGCCGTGCCGGTCCATGGGGGAGACCTGGGCCACAAAGACGTTGGGGGGCAGGCACCGCCGGACCTCCTGCCCATAGTTGTGCTGGTTCACCGGGAAATAGGAGTACAGCCCGCTCCCCCGGGCGGCCACGGACCACCGGTCAAAGAAAAAGGTATGGTGGCGAAAGCGCCCCGCCAGCGCCGGGTCCCGGGTCACAGGGTAGTCGTACCGGCTGATGGTGTTCCAGCAGTCAATCCCCTTCTCCAGCCGGGGGGCGATGGTGTGCAGGTGTTCCAGGAACACCTTGGGCTCACTGCCGTGGGTGGACCAGGTCAGGCAGTCCCCGTCGTCGATCCAGTCCAGGGCATCCTGGACCGTGCCCAGGCGCTCTCGGTAGAGGGCCCCGGGAGACTTGCCCCGATACGCGCCCCGGAGATAGGCCTTCTGCCACTTGTTCATGGTCCCTTCCCCTCCTCCACCGGATCAATGACCTTCATGTAGTGCAGGCAGGTGAGCACCGTCTCCCCTCGCTGGTTGGTCATGACGCACTGGCCGGTGGTTTTCCGGCGGGCCTCGTTGACCTCGGTGATCCAATAGGTGGCGGTGATGGTGTCCCCGAAAAAGACGGGCTTCAGGAATTTCACCTGGTCATATCCCATGGCCAGAATGTCATGGCCGCTGTCCACCCCCGCCATGCCGCTGACGGTGGAGCACAGGCTGAAGGTGAGGCAGCCGTGGACCAGGCGGGTCCCATAGGGCATCCGTTTGCAGTACTCCTCGTTCACATGGGCGGGGAACAAATCTCCAATGATCCCGGCAAAGAGGTACACATCACTCTCGGCAAAGGTCTTGGTGAGGGTGAACTTTTTTCCGATTTCAAAATGCAGGCTTCCCATGCCGCAGGCCTCCCTTTCCTCCCCCAGATGATTTTCCTTGCGGGCCGGGGGGTTCTGTGATAGTATCATAGCATCCATTTGGAAAAATCACATCGGATAATTTCCCAATATTCTGGTACTTTTTCACAAAGGAGACCGCTATGCAAGTCACGGAAATCCTGACGGACCACACCCTGATGGCCCTGGAGCTCCGGGGGGCGCCGGAATACCCCATTCGGTTTTACCTGGACATCATGGACCAGTTTGACCGGGCCGGCATCCACTGGCACTGGCATCCGGAGCTGGAGTTCAACGTCATCACCCGGGGCACCATGGAGTACTACGTGGAAAACGAGCACCACACCCTCACCGCCGGCCAGGGCATCTTCAAAAACGCCAACATCCTCCACATGGCCCAGCCCGCCTCCCACACCCCGGACGCGGAGATGTTCTCGGTCATCATGGACGCCGCCTTCCTGGCGCCGCCTCAGAGCGTCATTTACCAAAAATACGTGGCCCCCTTCCTGGGCAGCCAGGGGCTCCGCAGCCTGTGCCTCTCCCCTCAGGTCCCCTGGCAGCGGCAAATGCTGGACCTGCTCCGCCAGTCCTACGCCCTGAGCCAGACGGAGACGGGGGCCTATGAGCTGCACATCCACCGCCTGATGTGCCAGGTGTGGCAGGCCATCGCCGAGCACGCTCAGCAGCTTCCCCGCCACGACCTCACCGCCGCCCAGCGCACGGACCAGGTCCGGGCCAAGCAGATGATCGCCTTCCTCCAGACCCACTTTCGGGAAAAGCTCACCCTGGACCAAGTGGCCCAGGCGGCCAGCGTCAGCCGGAACACCTGCCTGAGCTGCTTCCGCCGGGTCCTGGGCCTGTCTCCCATGGAATACCTCACCCAGCGCCGGCTGGAGTACGCCCTGCACCTGCTGCTCACCTCTGATCTCCCGGTGGCCCAGGTGGCGGAGGCCTGCGGCTTTGGCGACGCCAGCTACTTCGGCAAACGCTTTCGAAAGCAGATGGGACTCACCCCCTCTCAGTACCGGCACCGGCATCCCGCCACCCGGCAGCCTTTCCCCGCCAACGGAGACCTGTAACAGAAGGCGTCTCTCCCTGCAAGAAACCGCCTGCGGAAGGCTCCGCAGGCGGTTTCTTCTTATTATTCCGTTGTTTTCCGCAAGTCCGCGCCCGTGAGATACTGATGCATGGGCCGGAAGAGGAGGGCAAAGATCACCAGGCACAGCAGGGTGTCGATGAGCATGTAAAAGCCGTTGTACAGCAGGGAGTACAGCCAGGGAGAGGTCATGGTCATTCCAAAAAAGGCATCGGGCATGTACATGGCCCAGACCGTGGCGCCCACCACCCAGTGGACCACAAACCGGGCCGCGCCCCCCAGGACCGTCCCCAGGAAAATCCCCTTTTCCCTGCCTCTTCCCAGGCCCGCCAGGCCCAGCACGGTAAAGGCCACCAGGTAATCCCCCAGAATGGACTGCCAGCTGATGGCAAAGCCCCCGTCAAACATCACCTGAAGCAGGCCGTAGGCAAAGCCCGCCACCAGCCCCCAACGGGTCCCCCAGCGCACGGCAAAGAGAAAAATGGGCAGCATCCCCAAAGTGATGGACCCGCCCCAGGGCATCTCCCACAGCTTGAGCATACTGAGAATCTGGGCCAGAGCCACCAAAATGGCCCCTTCACAAAGCATTTGCAGTTTTCGATTACGCATTCCTTCATTCCTCCTGTTGGTTGGTGAGGAAGCCACAAAAAAAGCCCCCCAAGCACCATGCCTGGAAGGGTCCTTCTGAGGGGTTCCTACGCCGGCATTATCCGGATCAGGTTCCTGGGTCAGGGCGGCATTACGCCCTTTCTCAGCCGGCATGCGCCAGCTCCCCATTCAATTGTTCTTTTATTATAGTCCACAGCCAGCAGCGTTGTCAAGGGTAACGTCCCAGTCCATGGAGCCCCACACAAAAAGCGGTGCGTTCTATCTGAACGCACCGCTCTTGGAGCTACTGGCCGGACTCGAACCGGCGACCTATTGATTACGAATCAATTGCGCTACCAACTACGCTACAGTAGCAAATGGTAGAAATTATTTTATCACAGAAGTCCCCTTTCGTCAACCCCTTTTTGCTATACCAGTTGTATACCAGGGCGGAATCCCCATTTTCCAAGGATTCCGCCCCTTCTTTTTCTGAAAACGGCAAAAAATTCTACAAAGAGTTATGCACACTTTCCACCGACTTTTCCACAGGGCTGGGGAAAACCGGGGCTGTCCCCGTCCCATAAGGCCGGGAAATTTCTCGGTTGGCATAGGCGTTTAAGTCCGTGCCGGCCCGGGTCCCCGCCAGATATTCATAATAGCCCTGGCTGCCAATCATGCTGCCGTTGTCCCCGCAGAGCTTCAACGGCGGGAGATACAGGGTACAGCCCGCAGCCTGGCAGGCCTGCTCCAAATCCCGGCGGATACGGGAGTTGGCGGCCACGCCGCCCACCACCGCCACCTTGCCGTAGCCCTTCGCCTGGGCTGCGGCCATGGTCCGGGGAACCAGCTCCTCACTCACTGCGGCGGAAAAGGAGGCCGCCAAATCCGCCACAGGCAGTTCCTCCCCTTTTTGCTGGGCATTGTGGATCAGGTTCAGCATGGCGGTCTTTAGACCGGAAAAGGACATGTCCAGGGGGGCGTCCTGTATGTGCACCCGTGGCAAGGAAAAGGCCTTGTCATTGCCTCCCTGGGCCGCCCGGTCCAAGGGGGCTCCGCCGGGGTAGCCCAGGCCCATCACCCGGGCGATTTTGTCAAAGCACTCCCCCGCTGCATCGTCCCGGGTGGCGCCTAAAATTTCCATCTCCGTGTACCCTTTCACATCCACCAGCAGAGAGGTGCCCCCAGACACGCACAGGCAGACAAAGGGGGGCTCCAGGTCGGGGTGGGCCAGGTAATTGGCTGCGATGTGTCCCCGCACATGGTGCACCGGGATGAGGGGAACCCCCAGGGCATAGGCCACCGACTTGGCAAAGCTCACCCCCACCAGCACCGCGCCAATGAGGCCCGGGGCGTAGGTCACCGCCACCGCGTCGATGTCTCCCCGGCTCAGCCCCGCCTGCTCCAGGGCCTGGTCCGCCAGCTGGGCAATCACCTCAATGTGCTTCCGGGAGGCAATCTCCGGCACCACCCCGCCATAGATCCGGTGCATCTCCACCGAGGAGGCGATGCAGTCGGCCAGCACGGTCCGACCGTCCCGCACCAGGGCCACCGCGGTCTCATCACAGGAGGATTCCACTGCCAAAATAATCATTGCTCTCGTCCTTTCTCATCCTCTTCCAGCCCCGGCAGCCCCCTCTGCTCCGCCCAGGACTCCTTGGGCTGGAGGGGGGCATCCGGGTCCCGGGGGATCTGAATAAACCGCCGGTAGGCCCACCCGGGAAACTGACTGCCGTACAGCGCCTGGTGGGCCGCCATGGTCGCCTCCTCGCTCCCCTTTCCGTTGGGGGAGCACAGGCACACCCGGTAATGCACGCCGAAGAGCATGCAGTCATACCGCAAAAAGGTATAGCCATTCCGGCGGTAAAAGTTCATGCGCCGCTGGCGTATGCCATCACTTTGGCCCCCTTCCGGGGCCTCGGACTCCACGATGATCCCATCCCAAGACCGAAACTTCTCCCGCAGCAGCCGGAGGAGCTCCGCCCCCAGGCCGCCGTTCCGGCGGGCGGCGGTCACCCCCAAGTAGTCAATCAGGACATACTTTCTCTGGGGGGCCTCCCACAGCAGGGCGTATCCCACCAGCGTCTCCCCCTCCCAGGCCCCCACGGGGTGATAGACCCCGGCCCGGTAGAGCTTTTTCATGGCGGCAAAGGGCTTCAATTCCTCCGGCGGAAAGGCCTCCCGCAGCTCATGCCGGTGGAGGTGGTGGAGCTCCTGCAGGGTCAAATCCCGCAGGGTCATCGGACGAACGTCCGGGTCAGCAAAAGGGCGTCCTCTGTGGGATCTTGGTAATAGTCCTTTCGCCGTCCCGCCTCCTGAAAGCCATGCTTGCAATACAGGGCCACCGCCGCCTGGTTGGAGGGCCGGACCTCCAAGGTCAGAAAGGCCAGGTGGGCCTGCCCAAAGCGGCAAAACACATCCAGCAGCCGGTCTCCAATCCCCTGCCGGCGGCAGGATGGACGCACCGCCACATTGTCAATATATCCCTCATCCAGCACCACATGGAGGCCGGCGTATCCCAACACCTCCCCCTCCGCCCCCTCGGCCACAATGAACGAAGCCGTGGGGTTGAAGAGCTCTTCCTCCAACATGGTCTCATTCCAGGGTGTAGAGAAGCACAGGCGCTCCAGCTCCGCCACCCCGGACAGATGGGAACGGTCCATCGGGACCAGCTGATATTCCATCGTATCGTTTCCTCCCAATCTTCGCCTCCCCCACACTTGGGAGAGGACCGGTGTTCCTTCCTCGGCTCAGCCCTTGGCCTGGGCCCAGCTGTGGCCCGCGCCAGCCTCAGCCACCAGGGGGACGGAAAATTGGCCGGCCCCCTCCATTTCCTGGGTCAGCAGGGCCTTCACTTGCTCTGTCTCCTCCTGGGGACACTCCACAATCAGTTCGTCGTGGACCTGGAGAACCAGCCGGGCCCGCAGGCCCTCCGCCTTCAGCCGGGCAGCCACCCGGATCATGGCCAGCTTCATCACATCCGCCGCCGTCCCCTGGATGGGCATGTTCAGGGCCACCCGCTCCCCAAAGGACCGCAGATTGTAGTTGGAGGACTTCAGCTCCGGCAGCCACCGGCGGCGGCCCAGGAGGGTGGCCACGTAACCAGCCTTCTTGGCCTGCTCCTTGACCCGGTCCATATAGGCCCGCACCCCGGAGAAGGTCTCCAGATACTTTTCCATATAGTCGCTGGCCTCCTGGCGGCTCACCCCGATGTCCTGGGCCAGGGAGAACCCGGAGATCCCATAGACGATGCCAAAGTTCACCGCCTTGGCCCGGCGGCGTAGCTCCCCAGTGATCTCCTCCACCGGCAGACCAAAGACCTGAGAGGCCGTGCGGGCGTGGATATCCTCCCCGGAGCGGAAGCTCTCAATCATCTTCTCATCCCCCGCCATGTGGGCCAGGAGGCGGAGCTCAATCTGGGAGTAATCCGCATCCACCAAAACCCATCCCGGCCGGGCAATGAACATCTTCCGAATCTGCGCCCCCAGCTCGGTGCGCACAGGGATGTTCTGGAGGTTGGGTTCCGTGGAGGACAGCCGTCCGGTGGCGGTGACGGTGTTTTGAAAGCAGGTGTGAATCCGCCCGTCCCCGGCAATGACCTTGGACAGCCCTTCCACATAGGTGGAGTTGAGCTTGGTCAGTTGGCGGTACTCCAGAATCAAGTCGATAATGGGGTGATGGGGGCGGAGTTTCTCCAGCACCTCGGCGCTGGTGGAGTACCCTGTCTTGGTCTTTTTCACCGGGGGCAAGCCCAGCTGCTCAAAGAGAACCCGGCCCAGCTGCTGGGTGGAGTTCAGATTAAATTCCTCCCCCGCCTGGGCCCAAATCTCCTCCTGGAGGGCGGCAATGCCGGCGGTGAGCCCCGCCCCAAACTGGGCCAGGGCCTGCTCGTCCACCAGCATCCCCGCCTGCTCCATCTCCGCCAGCACCGGACACAGGGGGAGCTCAATGTCCTCATACACCTTCGTCAGTCCAAACGCCGCCAGCTTCTCCGGAAGCAGCGCATACAGGGCAAACAGCAGGGCGGCATGGCTGGCCATGACCTGCCCGGCCGCCTGGGCCCCCGCCGCGTCCTTCCAGACCTTCGCCCCCAGATATTCCTTGGCAGGGGGTAAGGTTTTCTGGAAATACTGGGCGCCCAACTTGTCCAGCTCATAGCTTCCGTCGGTGGGGGCCAGGAGATAGGCCGCGATGGCCCCGTCAAACACAAAGCCCTGGGCCTGCCACCCCCGGTCCAGCCCCCGGCTCATCACATCTTTTATATGGTAGCCCAGCTTAACAATCTCCGGGCAGAAGAATTCCCGCAAAAAAGAACCGTACGTAGGCAGGGTCTCCTCCCGAAACAGCGCCGCCTGTTCCCCCTGGTCCCAGCACACCACCAGAGCGGACAGGTCCGGCAGCGTCAGCACCGCCACCGTCTGTCCCCGCCACTGGGCCAGCAGGTCCCGCCAGCGGGCCTCCTCGGTCACCTGCTCCACGGTCTCCGCCTGGCGGACCGCCGCCTGGGAACCCTGCACGGCCTCTTCCTGGTCCAGCCCCATCTGCTCCATCAGCTTCTGAAAACCCAGGCGGAGAAAGAGCTCCCGCAGCAGCCCCCTGTTCGCCGGCCGGCGCAGCGCCTGTTCGGGGACAAAATCCAGGGGCGCATCGCAGCGGATGGTGCACAGGTCGTAGGACTGAAAGGCGCTCTGCTTGCCCGCCTCCAGCTTCTTTTTCACCCCGGGCTTGGCCTCCAGGGTGCCCGCCTCCAGACGGGCATATATCTCTGTTAGGGTGCCGTTTTCATGGAGCAGGGTCAGAGCGGTTTTCTCCCCCACCCCCGGAACCCCGGGGACGTTGTCCGAGGAATCTCCCATCAGGGCCTTCAGGTCCACCATCTGGGCCGGGGCAAAGCCGTAGGCCGCCCGAAACGCGCCGGGGTCCATCTCCTGGGTGGTGGTCTTTCCCATGCGGGTGGTAACCAGTTCCACGTAGGTATGGTCCGTGACCAACTGCAGGGAGTCCTTGTCCCCCGTGGCCACCCGGCAGTCCCAACCAGCGGCCTCGCACCGGCGGGAGATGGTGCCGATCAGGTCATCCGCCTCCCAGCCGGCCAGCTCATAGCAGGGGATGTTCATGGCATCCAGCACCTCTTTCAGCACCGGCATCTGCACCGCCAGCTCCTCGGGCATTCCCTTCCGCTGGGCCTTGTAGTCTGCGTAGGCCAGGTGCCGGAAGGTGGGCTCCTTCCGGTCAAAGGTCACACACACCCCGTCAGGGTCCACTTCTTCCTCCATCCGCCGCAGGATATTCAAAAATCCAAAAATGGCATGGGTGGGAAACCCCTCCCTGTTGTTCAGGGGGTGCATTCCAAAAAAGGCCCGGTTCACAATGGAATTCCCGTCAATCACCAGCAGTTTCATCCCGTCACATCCTTTGCCGCGGGGTACTGCCCCGCTGAATCAGCAGCATCGCATACTAAAGTATTGTACCAACCTTTCCCCAAAAAATCAACGCCTCTCCCCGGGGAAAGAAAAACCGTGTCCCAAGCCGGGCACACGGTTTTCCATGCAACGGTTTCATGATTGGGCCGCTTTCCATGCGTCCCGATTCTGCTTGGCGCCCTGGAGGTAGAGGATGGACAGCACCAGTCCCACCACACTGTACGCCGCACCGGTGGGGCCGGACACGGCCACATTGACCACCAGCCCGATCACCACCAGCACCAGCACAATCACCCCAAGCACAAAGTTGGCCCCGCAGTTCTCCGGCCGGCCGCAGTTTCGGATGCCCAGGATGCCGATCACCAGGTAGAACACCCCACTGACCGCGCCGAGGACGCTGAACACGCCGGCCGCGGCCCCCAGGACCAGACCCACATCGTTATCACTGGCAAGCAGCAGGCCGCCGGCCCCCAAAATAAGCAAGGACCCCAAAATGGACAGGGCACCCAGAACGGTATAGATAATGCCTGTCACCTTCAATTTTCCCCTGCCGGGTGCATTGTTTTCCATCATGCGTTTCTCCTTTTTCTCTGAAAGCCCAAATCACGCTTTCTTTGTTGTCCATTCAGAATACGTTATCCATCCTCTTTTGTCAACAGGCCTTCGGCTCCCTTCTCCCCCCGCTCTTCCACAATCAAAACCGGTGGCTCCTTCCAAAAATGCTGGGGCGACTCAGCCCGCTCTGTCTTTACCTGCAGGGAGCCGCTGTGCTATCATGGACCCGGTGATAATTATGGAACTGCGTAAACTTGTCTGCTTCCTGCAGATCTGCACCTGCGACAGCCTGTCCCAAGCCGGGAGAAGGTTATACATGAGCCAGCAAGGGGTCAGCCGCCTTGTCCACAGTCTGGAAACAGAACTGGGCGTTCCCCTTTTCTATCGGGGGGCCCAGGGCATCAAGCTGACGGAAGAGGGGAAGCTTCTGAAAAAACATGCAGAACCCCTCTGTCGGGAGTACCAGCTTCTGTTGGAAGAGATTGAGGCGGGCAGACAGGCCGGAAAACCCCTGCGTCTGGGAATTACCTCCGGCATTCTCTTTGCCGCCCAGGACGGTTTGACCAGTCTGGAGCAGCAAAACATCACGCTGATTGACACCTATGACGATCTCTGCGACGAAATGGTGCTGGAGGGCAGCGTCTCCATGGGCATCGGTGTGGAGCCGGTGGACCATACCCGCTTTGAGGTCACCCCTCTGGCCCGGTATCCCCTGTATCTGATCTGCCGGCAGGACCATCCGTTGGCCTGCCGCGCTCAGGTCACCTTTGATGATCTGGCTGGCCAGCACCTGTACCTTCTGGGGCAGCACTACAAGGCCACCCCCAGGCTGCGGCAGATTTTGGCCAGCCGTCGCATTCCCAACCTGACCCTTCACGAGACGGGCTATATGATGAACATATACCGGCGCTGCCAACAGACAGGCTGCGTGGGGCTGGCAGTGCAGTACCCCAACTCCGTCACTGCACAGTTTGACTGCACTGCCATCCCCCTCCGGGAGGACTTTTTCTGGGAGCCCTGCTTGCTCCGCAAAAAAGGGCTCCCTCTCTCCCCTGAGGAAGCAATGCTGAAACGCCAGATTTTATCCTTGTTCCCCTGACCAAACAACGAAGGAAGATGTCCTCATGAACCTGCACCGCAGCGAGATTTCCCGCCGTTGGGCCGCCATCCTGGCTCGTCTGAAAGAGACCCGGCATATCATCGCACTCTCTGTCTTTTTGATCCTGTCCATGTGGTATCTGTTTGGGGCTGTCAACATTACGATCCCCACTGTGATCTCCCTCTTGTATATTTTCAAATACCAGCAGGCCTTTCGCCTGAGAGACGTACTGCGGATCAGCCTGCGGATGACTGTCCTCTGTGGCGCGGCAATAGTCTGCTGGGTGAATCTGCCCCTCTGTATCCTGGGCAACCTGGCGGTTCCTCTCGGTCTTGTCTACTCCCTCAGCGACCGGTTTACTCCCAAGGCCTACTATATCT
>OLPA01001196.1_pt1 | contig 22447 bp, 17 predicted proteins | sample 1672811 | NCBI WGS metagenome assembly OLPA01 (sample SAMEA3136726, study PRJEB25190) | human gut metagenome | biome: human gut; feature: human-associated habitat; material: faeces | place: Austria | collected 2013
CGAGCCGGGCGTCTACGACGTGACCTTCTCCACCGAGGGCTATGAGTACAAGGTCTCCACCACGCGCGCCTGCGAGGAGGGTGCGGAGGTCGGCCTCATCTTCCGCCCCGAGGACATTCACGTCATGAAGAAGGAGGGGCAGTGGTGAAGCAGTTCCGTTCCATGACGTACCCCTACGTCGCCTGGATCAGCGTGATGATCGTGCTGCCGATGCTGCTCATCGTGCTCTACGCCTTCACCGTTTCCGGCAATGAGGTGCTGACCTTTCAGTTCACCTTCGATAACTTCAAGCGCTTTGTCACCGACACCGTGTTCATGGAGGTGCTTGGCCGCTCGCTCTACATCGCCGTGCTCACGACGCTCATCTGCATCGCGCTCGGCTACCCAATCGCCTATGCCATCGCCCAGATGAACAGCCGCTCGAACACCATCATGATCCTGCTCATCACCATGCCGACATGGGTCAATATGCTCGTGCGCACCTATGCGTGGATGGGCATTTTGCAGGACGAGGGCATCTTTAATAGCATTCTCTCGTGGTTTGGCATTGGCCCCGTATCGATGATCCACACGAGCTTTGCCGTCATTCTCGGCATGGTCTATAACTTCATACCCTTTATGATTTTGCAAATTCACACCTCCCTTGCCAAGATGGACAAGAGCCTGCTCGAGGCCGCCAACGACCTCGGTGCAACGCCGGTGCAGGCCTTCCTGCGCGTCACGCTGCCGCTCTCGCTCCCCGGCGTGATCTCCGGCATCACGCTCGTATTTTTGCCCGCGGTGTCGAGCTTCTTTATCCCGAAGCTCCTCGGCGGCGGACAGTATGTCCTCGTCGGCAACATCATTGAAACGCAGTTCCTCACCACCGGCGACTGGAACTTCGGTTCTGCCATCTCGCTCATCATGGCGGTCATCATCATGATCTCCATGTGGCTCACGCGCAAGGCAGACGTTCAGGTCGCCTCGCAGGGAAAGGAGTGAGACGCGCATGAAAAAGAAAAATTCTGTCGCCTCGAAGATCATTCTGATCCTCACGATGCTCTTCTTCTACCTGCCCATCCTCTATATCATCGTCTTTTCGTTCAACGATTCCCGCTCGCTCACCAAGTTCAGCGGCTTTTCGCTCAGGTGGTATGAAAAGATGTTTGCAGACTCGACGATGATGGAGGCCGTGCTCTACACGGTCATCATCGCCCTTATTGCCACCGTCGTCTCCACCGTCGTCGGCACGATCACAGCCATCGGTCTTTCGAAGTCCCGCAAGGTCGTGCAGAAAATGGTCGAGCGCATCAACGACCTGCCCGTGATGAACCCCGATATTGTCACGGCTATCTCGCTTCTGATGTTCTTCAGCGTGCTCACGGTCAAAAAAGGCTTCGGTACGCTGCTGCTCGCGCACATCATGTTCTGCGTTCCCTATGTGATGCTCTCCGTCACGCCCAAGCTCCGCTCACTCGATCCCAACCTCATCGACGCGGCGATGGATCTTGGCGCAACGCCCTTCCAGGCGCTCACGAAGGTCATCGTCCCGCAGATCAAGCCCGGCATCGTCTCCGGCGCGCTCATCGCCTTCACGATGAGCTTCGATGACTTCGTTATCTCGTACTTCACGACGGGCAACGGTGTGAACAACATCTCGATCCTGGTCTACACGATGTCCAAGCGCGTCAATCCCTCGATCAACGCCCTCTCCACCATCGTGATCCTGCTCATCACGCTGGCGCTCGGCGTGGTGAACATCGTGCCGATCGTGCGCGAAAAGCGCGAGAAGGACGGCAAGGCTTCCCGCGCCGTGAGCCGCAAGGCCACGGCGATCGTCGCAGGCGTGCTGGTGCTGGCCGTTCTCGGCGGCACGGTGGGCGCAGGCGTCTCCCAGCAGCGCAAGAGCGCCGAGGCCATCGAGAAGTACGGCAGCAACGTCTTGAAGCTCTATCTCCCCGGCGAGTACCTCGGCGAGAATGTCATCTCCGACTTTGAAAAGCAGTTCGGCGTGCGCGTCATCGTCGAAAACTTCGACTCCAACGAGATGATGTACACCAAGCTCATGGCGGGTGACCGCTACGACGTGGTGATCCCGTCGGACTACATGATCGAGCGCTTGATGAAGGAGGACTTCCTCCAGCCGCTCGACAAGAGCCTGATCCCCAACATGGAGAACATGGACGACGCCGTGCGCGGCATGAGCTACGATCCCCAAAACGACTGGTCGATCCCCTACTTCTGGGGCAGCGTGGGTCTTGTCTACAACCACGAGAATGTCGACCCCGCGGTCATTGAGCGCGAGGGCTGGGAGATCCTGCGCAACACCGATTACGCCGGCCACGTCTACATCTACGACTCTGAGCGCGATTCCTTTATGATGGCGTTCAAGGCGCTGGGCTACTCGATGAACACCGAAAATCCCGATGAGATCAATGCCGCCTACGAGTGGCTGCTGCAAATGAACAACACGATGTCCCCCGTTTATGTGACCGACGAGGTCATCGACGGCATGATGAACGGCTACAAGGACATCGCCGTTGTCTACTCCGGCGACGCGGCCGTGGTGCTTGATGAAAACGAAGACATGAGCTTCTATATGCCCTCGCAGGGCACGAACATCTGGTGCGACGCGATGGTCATTCCCGCAAACGCCGAGAACCCGAAGCTTGCCCACGAGTTCATCAACTATATGCTCACCTACGAAGCCGCGTTTGACAACACCGAAACGGTGGGTTATACTTCTCCCAACGCGGAAGTGTTTGAAGAGATGACCTCGTCTGAGGATCTCTACGCGGACAATGCCGCCTACCTTCCCCGCAGCGGCTACGACAAGGACGAGATGTTCCATGACAACCAGACCCTCATGCGCGAGCTGAGCAGACTCTGGATCAAGGTCAAGGCCGCCAAGTAACATTGCAAAGGAGAACGATCTTATGAAAATCGGAGATACTTTTACCGTTCAGAAAACCGTCACGGAGGATATGACCGCTGCCGCGCTCGGCAGCGGCGGCCTCCCGGTCTTCGGCACGCCGTACCTCATCGCCATGGTGGAAAACGCCGCCTTCACCTATCTCCAGCAGGAGCTGCCCGAGGGCAAGAGCACCGTCGGCACGAAGGTCGACATGGCGCACGTTTCCCCCTCCCCCGTCGGCATGGAGGTCACTGTCACCGTCGAGGTCACGGCGATCTCGGCAAACGGCAAGATGATCGACTTCAAGGCAAGCGCCACCGACGCCGCCGGTCTCATCGGCGAGGGCACGCACCAGCGCGCCGTCATCACCGTGGATCGTTTCATGGATAAGTGCCAGGCGAAGCTGGCGCAGTAAGGAGGCAGTATGCACTATTCCGGAGCCGTTTACCGTCCCCCGAGTGAGGCGCGCAGCCTCATCGTGCAGTGCACGCTTGGATGCAGCCACAATAAGTGCGCGTTCTGCACGATGTACAAGGATAAAAAATTCTCCATCAATCCCGTCGAGCAGGTGCTTTCCGACCTGGACGAGGCGCGCGCCTACGGGCGCTATGTCGAGAAGATCTTTTTGGCCGACGGCGACGCCCTGATCCTGCCGATGGACTATCTTTTGACCGTTCTCGACTATATCCGCGACCACTTCCCCGCCTGCAAGCGCGTGGCGGCCTACGCCACGACCAAGGCCATCATGCGCAAGACGGACGAGGAGCTGCGCACGCTGCGCGAGCACGGGCTCGGCATTGTCTACATTGGCCTTGAAAGCGGCAACGAGGCGTTGCTTGAAAAGTTCTGCAAGGGTGTTACGGCGGAGGAAACGGTCGTGAACGCCATTCGCTGCAAAGAGGCGGGTATCGCCACCTCCGTCACTGCCATCAACGGCATGGCGGGCGCAAACGGCGACTGGCGCGCTCACGCCATCGATACGGCAAAGGCCGTGTCGCGCATGAAGCCGGACTATATCGCCTTCCTCACGCTGCGCGTCTACTCGGGCACTCCCCTGCACGACTGGATCGAGCGCGGCGAGTTCCAGATGATGAACCCCGCCGAGCTGATGACGGAAACGCGCCTTTTCTTAGAGCATATTGACTCGGAGGGAAGCGTCTTCCGCTCGAATCACGCCTCGAACTACCTCCCCCTCGGCGGTACGCTCAACCGTGACCGCGAATCGCTCATTCACACGATCGATGAAGCGCTCGACGGCAAAGTCCGCCTGCGCCGCGCGGTGGAGCTTGGCCTATAAGGAAAGAAATAAGACCTGCCTTTCGGCAGGTCTTATTTTCGCCTTGGCACAGGAAGATTCAACTTGCGGTTAAAAAATATTTCTACTGATTCTACTACCGTTTTCTGTCCTTTTGCCGCCTCTGGCGCTATACTGAGGTCACAGCAAAAAAACGCCCGCTGGGGCGCGAAAGGAGCACATGATGGAAAACCGTATTGCAGAACAGATCCGCTTTTACCGTAAACAGAAGGGGCTGACGCAGGAACAGCTTGCCGAAGCGATGGGTGTCTCCGTCGCGGCAGTGAGCAAATGGGAGCAGGGGCAGAGCCTGCCGGAAATTCCGATGCTGATGGAACTTGCCGACTTCTTTGACCTCTCGGTCGATGCGCTGCTCGGCTATCGGCTGCGCGCAAATGACCGCAAGAGCATCGTCGAACGCATGAAGCTTTTGCGCCGCGAGGACAATTATGACGAGGGCATTGCCGAGGCGGAAAAGGCGCTGCAAAAATTCCCGAACACCTTCGGCGTCGTCTACGAATGTGCCAAGCTTTTCGAGATGGCAGGTCTCAAGCGGCAGGACAAAAAGATGCAGAGCCGTTCGCTCGACCTGCTATCGCACGCGATCCGCCTGCTTTCACAAAACAGCGACCCGGAGATCAGCGAAATGTCGCTCCGGCTCGACATGGCGAACGTGCTGCTCGACATGGAGGACTGGGAACGCGCGCTCGCGCTCTTCAAAGAGAACAACGCCTGCGGCCTGCTCGACGATCAGATCGGTTGCCTGCTCGCAGGCGTGAAGGAGCGGCGCGAGGAGGGCGTGCCGTATCTTTCCATGGCATTGCTGCGCGCGGTCACGTCGCTCGTGCGCGTGTGCGACGGCTTTGCCAACGTGTATGAGGCGAGAGGAGACCTCCGATCGGCCATCGACATTTCGCAGTGGAAGCATTCGATGCTTACAGGTCTCAGAAAAGGAGATTCCGTCAGCGAGCTTGATAAGATCAGCGCGGCCTCGCACGCTGCGCTCGCGCGGCTTGAGTACAACAGCGGTGATTTGGACAGTGCGCGCGACGATCTCTCCCGCGCCAAGGCGCTGGCCGCCGCCTACGACGCCTCTCCCAGCCACAGCGCGGAGAATGTCCGCTTCTATGAGGGCATGGAAACCGTCGGCATTTACAGCGATTTCAGCCGCAGCGCGGTGGACGCGGCGTTCCACGCCTTTATTGATGATGGCGGTACGAGTGAGCATGAATCCTTCTGGAAAAGCGTAACATAAGCAAGCGCAGCCGAACCAGGAATCGACAAAAAGGGGACATTCTCTCATGCGAGAGAATGTCCCCTTTTCATATTGGTTTTACTGTCGGCCGGGCACATCAGAACAGTGTCAGCTGGCTCGTTTCCGGAAGGCCCGCGAACGCGCCGAGGGCGCGCAGCTGGTCGATGTGCGTCTGCGAAAGCTTGTTGCAGCACATGGAAAACTCTTCAACCGATGTAAAGGTCTTTCCCTTTCGTTTCTCGACTGTATCAAGCGCGGCGGTCTCGCCGAGTCCGCGCACAGACGTGAACGGCGGAAGAAGGCCGTTTTCCGTGACGATGAACTTTGTCGCATCGCTGCGGTAAATGTCGATGGGCTCAAAATGGAAGCCGCGCAGGCAGAACTCGTAGCAGACTTCAAGCGTCGTCATCAGATCCTGCTCAACGGCGGTGGCGTCCTTGTTGTTTTCGATCTCGCGGATGCGGCGGCGCAGCGCGTCGGCGTCCTTGCAGCACTCGGCGGCGTCAAACGCCTTGGCGCGGATGGAGAAGAAGGTCGCGTAGAACGCGAGCGGCTCATGCACCTTGAACCACGCGATGCGGAACGCCATCATGACATAGGCGACCGCGTGCGCCTTCGGGAAGAGGTAGCCGATCTTTGCAAGCGACTCGATGTACCACTCCGGCACATCGTGCTTGCGCATCTCTTCGACCCACATCGGCCAGTCCCCTGCCTTGCCGGCTTTGACCTTGCCCTTTCGGACGGCTTCCATGGTCTTAAAGCTCATCTTCGGGTCAAGCCCCATCGAAATGAGGTAGAGCATAATGTCGTCACGGCAGCCGACGGTCTCCAGAACGCTCGCCGTGCCGCTGACGATCAGATCCTTCGCGTTGCCGAGCCACACGTCCGTGCCGTGGGAGAAACCGGAGAGGCGCAGGAGGGTATTAAAATCCTTCGGCTGGGTGTCCACAAGCATCTGGCGCGTGAAGCGCGTGTTAAACTCCGGAATGGCAACAGCGCCCGTTGGGCCGAGCACTTCGTCGTTTTCGTAGCCGAGGACTTTGGACGAGATGAAGATCGACATGGTGTCCGCGTCGTCGAGCGGGATCTGGCGGGCGTTGACGCCCGTCAGGTTTTCGAGCATGCGGATCATTGTCGGGTCATCGTGGCCGAGCATATCAAGCTTGAGGAGGTTATCCTCCATGCAGTGATATTCAAAGTGCGTGGTGATCGTTTCGCTCTCGGGGTCGTCCGCCGGGTGCTGGACGGGGCAGAAATCTTCGATATCCAGATCGTCCGGCACGACGACGAGGCCGCCGGGGTGCTGACCCGTCGTGCGGCGCACGCCGACGCAGCCCGCCGTCAGGCGGTCGATCTCGGCATTGCCCGCGGCGATACCGTTTTCCTCGACGTATTTTTTGACGAAGCCGTAGGCAGTTTTTTCCGCGAGCGTACCGATCGTGCCCGCGCGGAACACCTGGGTCTTTCCGAACATCTCGACCGCGTGCGCGTGTGCGCGCGCCTGATATTCGCCCGAGAAGTTCAGGTCGATATCCGGCACCTTGCCGCCGCCGTAGCCAAGAAAGGTCTCAAACGGAATATCGAAGCCGTCCTTGACGTATTTCGTGCCGCAGACGGGGCACATCTTGTCGGGCATATCCGCGCCGCAGCCGTACTCGCCGCCGTGGAACTCCACGTTGCGGCATTTGGGGCAGCGATAGTGCGGCGGCAGGGCGTTGACCTCGGTGATGCCCGCCATATACGCCACGAGCGACGAGCCGACCGACCCTCGCGAGCCAACGAGATAGCCGCACTCAAGCGAGCGCTGCACGAGCTTCTGCGCCGACATGTAAACGACGTCATACTTTCCAAGAATGCCGCCCAGCTCGATGTTCAATCGGTCAACGATGAGCTGCGGCAGCTCGTCGCCGTACAGCTCGTGTGCCTTGTCCCAGACCATGCGGTTGAGGTCTTCTTCGGAGTTTTCAAGGCGCGGCGGGAAGAGCTTACCCTTGGGCAGAAGCTCGATATCCTCCACCTGTTCGGCGATGGCGCGCGTGTTGGTCACGACGACCTCATAGGCCTTTTCCTTGCCGAGATAGTCAAATTCATTGAGCATTTCGTCGGTCGTTCGGAAGTAGAGCGGCACAGGCTCGTTCGCGTCGGCAAATTTCTTCGACGCAAGCAGAATGTGGCGGTAGACCTCGTCCTCGGGGTCGAGGAAATGGACGTCGCCCGTCGCGCAGACGGGCTTGCCGAGCTCCTCGCCAAGCTTCACGACCGTGCGGTTGAAGTTCTTGAGGTCCTCGTCGTCATTCACCGTGCCGTCGCGCACCAGAAAGCGGTTGTTGCACAGGGGCTGAATCTCAAGGAAATCGTAAAACGAGGCGATGCGCTTGAGCTCGTTCCAGTCCTTGTGGTCGATGATGGCGCGGAACAGCTCGCCCGCTTCACAGGCGGAGCCGATGATCAAGCCCTCGCGGTGCGCAATAAGCTCGCTTTTCGGAATGATCGGCACACGCTTGAAGTATTTGAGGTTCGAAGCAGAGATGAGTTGATAGAGATTTTTCAGACCAACTTTATTCTTGGCGATGAGGATGATGTGCTTGGGAAAGCGGTTGCGCTTCGCGCCCAGCGGGCGGAGCTTGGTCATCTCGTCGTTGATCTGCTGGAGCCGCGTAACGCCGCGCGCTTCGAGCATGGCGAAAAACTTCACGAGCATCTGCGCCACGGGCACCGCGTCGTCCGAGGCGCGGTGATGGTTGAACTGCGGAAGCTGCAAGTGATCGGCGACAATGTCGAGCTTATACTTGCCAAGCTCCGGCAGGAGGTTCTGCGCGAAGATCAGCGAGTCGAGATACGTCGGCTCAAAGGGAATGCCGCACTTTTTGCAGCCTGCACGGATAAAGCTGATGTCAAACTCCGCGTTGTGCGCGGCGAGCGGACGGTCGCCCGCAAAGTTGAGAAAGGCGTGCAGCGCATCTGCAAGCTTCGGCGCGCCGCGCAGCATCTCGTCCGTGATGCCGGTGAGGCCAATAATCTCGGGCGAAAGCCTGCGCTCGGGGTCGACAAAGGTCTGGAACGTTTCGACGATCTCGCCGTTTTTGAGAATAACGGCGCCGATCTCGGTGATGGCGTCGGACGCGACCTTAAGGCCGGTCGTTTCAATGTCGAAGCAGCAGATCTCGCTCGAAAAATCGCCGTCCTGCGCTCCGTGTACAGCAATGCGGTCGTCGATATTGTTGAGAAAATAGCCCTCGCAGCCGTAAAGGATTTTGATTTTACCCTCGCCGGTATGCCAGGCGTCCGGGAAGCTCTGTGCCACACCGTGGTCGGTAATGGCGATGGCGGGCATTCCCCATTTGATCGCGCGCTTGACGGCGGCGGCCGTGTCGGTCAGCGCGTCCATGTTGGACATGCGCGTGTGCAGATGCAGCTCCACGCGCTTTTCCTCCGCCGTGTCCTTGCGCTCCTCGTGCTCGATCTGCATGATGTCCTGCGGGTTGAGCTGCATATCCTTGCCGTCGAAGGAAAGCTCCATGCGGCCGCTGACGCGCAGCCACATGCCGTTGGCGATCTTGCCGTTCAGCTCGACCGCCTCGCGCTCCGGAAGACTCCGGCGGATGATGAGCGATCCCTCGTAGTCCGTCATCTCAAGCAGCATCGTCCACACGCCCGCGCGGCGCGTTTCGTGGCAATCGAACTTGAAGACCTTGCCCTCGACAACGACGTGACCGGCCTTGGGCGTCAGCTCGCTGATGGGAAGCACCCTCCCCTTTGCGATCTCGCGTCCCATGATGACGCTGCCGCTGCCGCTCACCTTGCGGCCCGCGTTTTTTGTCATATCGGGAAATGCCTCCGCCGTGGATTTGACGTGAATGTCCACGCGCTTTAAGTCATAGCTGCGCGCGAGCATCTGCTCGACCGTCTCGCGCGTGGAGTCGGTCATCTCTGCGCGCACGGTCATGTCAAGCGTCATCGTGCGCTTTTCCGGCTCAAGCACCATATTGGTGACCACGGCGGCATTGAGCGGGACGCGCAGGTCAAAATCCGGCGAAAAGTCGGTGAATAATTCAAAAAATGGAATCTTTTGTGCCATAGTCACAACCTTATCTCGAAGTGTTCTCTTTTTGCGCTCAGAGCTTGTCAATCTCCTCCATCAGCGCGTCCACAAGCTTTTCCTGCGGCACTTTGTAAAGGATCTCTCCTTTTCGGAAGATCAGACCCTCTCCCTTGCCGCCGGCCACGCCGATGTCGGCGGCCGAGGCCTCTCCCGGGCCGTTGACGATGCAACCCATCACAGCAACCGTGATGTTCTTCTTGCAGTCCGCCAGCCGACGCTCCAGCTCCTCGGCGATGGGGATCATGTTGTACGCTGTGCGGCCGCAGGTCGGGCAGGAAACGAGGTTCACGCCGCTGCGGCGGATGCCGCAGGCCTGCAAAATGCGCTTGGCGGCATAGACCTCCTCCACGGGGTCCGCCGTGAGGGAGACACGCATCGTATCGCCGATGCCCTCGCAGAGAAGGCCGCCAATGCCGATGGCAGATTTCAAAAGTCCCATCGAGGGCGTGCCCGCCTCGGTCACGCCGAGGTGGAGCGGATAGTCGACCTTTTCGTGCAGCAGCCGGTAGGCCGCCATGTTGAGCGGCACATCGGAGCTTTTAACCGAGAGACAAATATCGGTAAAGTCAAATTTTTCAAGCAGGCGCACATGGCCGAGCGCGCTCTCCACAAGCGCCTCCGGCGTCACGCGGCCGTATTTTGCGAGCAGCTCCTTTTCCAGTGAGCCGCCATTTACACCGATGCGAATGGGAACCTTGTGCGTCCGGCAGGCGTCCACGACTGCCTTGACGCGATCCTCTCCCCCGATGTTGCCGGGGTTGATGCGGATCTTATCCGCGCCGCGTGCCGCCGCTTCCACGGCAAGGCGATAGTCAAAGTGAATGTCCGCAACAAGCGGAATGGAGATATTCTCCTTGATCTTGCTCAGCGCGTGCGCGGCCTCCATGGTAGGCACGGTGACGCGCACGATCTCGCAGCCTGCCGCCTCGAGCGCATGGATCTGCGAGATGGTGGCCTCGGCGTCCTCAGTGTGCGTATTGCACATCGACTGGATCGTGACCGGCGCGCCGCCGCCGATGGCGACACCGCCCGCGATAATTTGCTTGCTCATAATTTGTCCTCCTTACAGGAGCTTGATGATATCATGGAACGTGACGAACAGCATCAGCGCCATCAGGAGCGCAAACCCGATGCCGTTGATGACGTTCAGGTACTTGGACGGGATCTCCTTTTTGAACAGCAGCACGGCGATCCCGTTGACAAGCAGGAACAGCACGTGTCCGCCGTCGAGCGCGGGCAGCGGCAGCAGATTCATCACGGCGAGGTTCACCGCGATCATCGCGGCAAAGTAGAGAATGCTCTCCATCGCCGCGCCGAAACCAGCCTCGGCCTCAGTCTCCTTGCCGACCTCCGTAATGGTCGAAACAATGCCGACCGGGCCGCTCAGGTCATTCACGCCCGCCGCGCCCGAGAAAAGCATTTGCAGGCTCATGCGCACGATGCGGACATAATCCATCGTCTGATACCAGCTGTATTGCAGTCGCAGAAGAGGCGTTGCCTTGACGATACCGCCATAGGTGAAGCCATAGGCCTCGTACTCCTTGCCGTTTTCGTCGGTGTAGACTTGTTTTGTGAGCGTGCGCTCGAGCTTCTTGCCGTCGCGCAGCACCGTCATGTCGATTTTCCCCGTGTCGCTAAGACCCATGATGAGCGACACGTCGCTCTTCAAATAGACGCGCTCGCCGTTGATGGCGTAGATGACGTCGCCGGGCATCAGACCCTCTTCCCCCTGCTGCGGAAAGTCGGGATTCAGTTCGATGATCTCCGAGGTGTAGAATCCCTGCGCGCCCGCATAGAGGCAGACGATGATGAGAAGCCCCGTCAGAAAATTCATAAATGCGCCCGCGACAAAGATGATGAGTTTCTTCCACCAGGCCTGCCGGTTCAGCGCGCGCTCATCGTCGGAGTCCTCGTCCTCACCCTCCATGGCGCAGTAGCCGCCGATGGGCAGAAGGCGCAGAGAATACTCGGTATCCCCCTTCGTCTTATGCAGGAGCTGAGGCCCCATACCGATGGAAAACTCGTTGACACGCACACCGCAGGCCTTGGCCGCCAGAAAATGGCCAAGCTCGTGCACGGCGATGAGCACGCCGAAAATCAGGATTGCAATAAGAATATAAACCATGGTCTCTCCTATCAAAAGGTCAGTTCAAACGCGCCCGCACGACCTCGCGTGCGCGGCGGTCTGCTTCCAGAATATCCGAAAGCTGCGGCTGATATACCGTAGGCACTGCGTCAAGCGCCGCTTCAATGAGGTCGGGGATCTTGCAAATGCCGATTTTATCGCGCAGGAAGGCGGCGACCGCCTCCTCGTTCGCGCCGTTCATTACCGCGCAGCAGACATTACCGGCGGAAGCGCACTGTCTTGCGATCTTCAGGCAGTGGAAAACCTCTTCATCGGGCTCGGCAAAGGTAAGCGGCGGGCATTTGAGGAGATCAAGCGGTTCGGCGGGCGAAACGGCCCGCATCGGATAGGTCATCGCGTAGCGAATGGGCAGCTTCATATCCGGCGTCCCGAGCTGGGCGAGCATCGCCCCGTCGTGGAACTCCACGAGCGAATGCACAATGCTCTGGCGGTGAATGACCGCGTCGACCTGAGAAAGCGGCAGGCGGTAAAGGCGCATGGCCTCAATGATCTCAAGGCCTTTGTTCATAAGCGTCGCCGAGTCGATGGTGATCTTCGCGCCCATCGTCCAGTTGGGATGCTTGAGCGCGTCCGCCTTCGTTTTTGTCGCGAGCTCCCGTGCGCTCAAACCGTAGAACGGCCCGCCCGAGCAGGTCAGGATCAAGCGCTTGATCTCGCCGCGGTCGCGGCAGCCCTGCAAGCACTGAAAGATCGCGCTGTGCTCGCTGTCGACGGGCACGATCTCCGCGCCGTATTTTTCCGCCGCGTCCACCACAAGCTCACCCGCGCAGACGAGCGTTTCCTTGTTGGCAAGCGCGATGCGCTTTTTCTTCTCGATGGCGGCAAGCGTCGGCTGGAGGCCAATCATGCCCATCACGGCAGTCACAACCGTGTCGGCGTCCTCCGCCGTGGCGGCGGCCAAAAGCCCCTCCATGCCGGAGAGGACTTGGATCTTCGTATCCGAAAGACGCGCGCGAAGCTCCCGCGCCGCATCTTCGTCATAAAGCACGGCAAGACGCGGGGAGAATTCCCGCGCCTGCTGTTCGATGAGATCAACACTTCTGTTCGCCGTCAATGCGGCGACGGAAAGCCCCAGCTCGCGCGCCACCTCAAGCGTCTGGCGGCCAATGGAGCCGGTGGAGCCGAGTAAAGCGATACTCCTTGTCATAGTAAGCCTCCGCTGACCGCAAACCACACAATAGGCGCGATGAACATGCTGGAGTCAAAGCGGTCGAGCATACCGCCGTGCGTCAGGAAGAGGTGGCTGTAGTCCTTGATACCGGCCTCGCGCTTGATGAGCGACATCGAAAGGTCGCCAAGCTGGCCGAAGATATTCGCCACCACGCCCACGAGGATCAGCATGAGGTAATTGGGGGCATAGCCGAGCCATGCCTTGCCGACAACGCCGAGCAGCACCAGTGCAAGCTCGCTGCCGATGGGTCCGCCGATCGCGCCCGCCCAGGTCTTGTGCGGGCTGACGTGCGGCGCCATCTTGCGCTTGCCGAACCACATACCGAAATACATCGACAGCGCATCGCCCACAAAGGCGACGCAGAACGGCGCAAGCACATAGAGCTTGCCGAAGTTTTCGTCCATGCGCAGCAGGAAAATGCAGCTGTACATCGCCGGGAACACGATGCCGCCGACGATCGCAACGCAGAGCGTAGAAAACGTAAGCGGTTCTTCCCCGCCGAAGCGATGCACGGCGATCAAAAACAGCAGCATGATGAACGCCCAGCGCAGCACTGTCACGGTTTCGAGCGTACCGAAAAACGTCCATTCACGGTAATAGAGCAGCACCTCGTGCGCTGCGGCGCTCGCGATCGTGAGCACATATACGCTCATCGGCACATCTTTGCCTGCCACGTGCAGCAGCTCATAGGCCGCGATGCCCGCGATGCCGCAGACGACGAGCATCGTCGCCCACGCGGGGCAGGCAAGCAGCACGGCGAGCAGCGCCGGCAATCCAACAATCACCACCAACCATCTTTGTTTCATTTCTGTTTCTCCTGTTTCAGTCCGCCAAAGCGCCGCTCGCGCTGCTGATACGCAATGAGCGCCTTGTCGAATTCTTTCTCGGTGAAGTCGGGCCAGAGCGTGTCGCAGAAGTAGAACTCACTGTACGCGCACTGCCACAAAAGGTAATTGCTGATGCGCTTCTCCCCGCCGGGGCGGATGAGAAGATCGGGATCGGACAGGCCGTCTGAATAGAGGTAGTGCGAGAAGCTCTCCTCCGTCAAGCCGTCAATATTCTGCTCCCCTGCTGCACAGTCGCGCGCGAAGGTGCGGGCGGCGTGCAGAATCTCGTCGCGCCCGCCGTAGTTGAGGCAGACATTGGCCTGAAAGCCCTCGATGCGGGAGGAGATCTCATTCGTTTCGTCGATGAGCGCTCTCAGCTCCGGCGTCAGCACGCTGAGGTCGCCCAGAAAGCGCAGGCGGTTGCCGTCCTTTTCCATCGTGTCGATGCACTCGTGCAGGTACTGCTCCAAAAGGCGCATGATGCCGTCGACCTCGTCCTTCGGTCGCTTCCAGTTCTCGGTGGAAAAGGCATAGACCGTCAGGTAATCAATGCCGAGATGCTTGCAGTAAGTGCCGAGCTTTCGAAATGTTTCGGCGCCTGCCTTGTGCCCTGCCGAGCGCGGAAGGCCTCGCTTTTGTGCCCAGCGGCCATTGCCGTCCATAATGACGGCAACATGACAAGGCAGGTTGTTCAAATCAACCTGCCCTGCCTTGTTCTCTCGGGAAAAGAGACCCATATCAGACCGCCATGAGCTCCTTCTCTTTCTTTTCGAGAAGGGCGTCGATCTCTTTGCTCATATCGTCAGTCAGCTTCTGAAGATCCTTTTCGGCGACCTTCAGATCGTCCTCGGTGATCTCGCTGGCCTTCTGCTTTTTCTTGAACGCTTCCATCGCATCGCGGCGAATATTGCGGATAGCGACCTTGCCGTTCTCGGAATACTTATGGATCTGCTTGACGAGCTCCTTACGGCGCTCCTCCGTGAGCTGCGGGAAGTTCAGGCGAATGGACTTGCCGTCGTTCTGCGGGTTGATGCCAAGGTCAGACTCCTGAATGGCGCGCTCGATGGGCTTGAGCGCCGTGCCGTCCCACGGGGTGATGACGAGCTGACGCGGATCAGGAGAGGCGATGGCCGCGATCTGCTGAATGGGCGTGGGAGAGCCATAGTAGTCAACGCTGATGCGGTCGAGCACGGCAGCGTTGGCGCGGCCTGCGCGCACGGAAGCGAAGTCTGCCGAAACAGACTCGATGCTCTTTCTCATTTTGTCGGAATAGACCTTATAATCTTCTTTATTCATGGGGAAACCTCCTCAAAAATTGTTGTAATCAAACCGCTTTTGCGGGATCTTCTCAGTTTTCGCCGACGATGGTACCGATTTTCTCGCCCTGCACCGCGCGAAGGATGTTCTCGGGATCCTTGAGAGCAAAGACAAGCACGGGAATGTGGTTGTCCATCGAGAGGGACGTGGCCGTGGAATCCATAACGGCAAGGTGCTGCGCCAGAACCTCTTCATAGGTGATGGCATCATACTTGACGGCATTGGCATCTTTGGCAGGGTCGGCGTTGTAAACGCCGTCGATGTTCTTGGCGAGCAGGATCACATCGGCGTTGATCTCCGCCGCGCGAAGAACTGCCGCCGTATCGGTCGAGAAGAACGGAGAGCCGATGCCGCAGCCGAAGAGCACCACGCGGCCCTTCTCGAGGTGCCGGATCGCGCGGGCGCGGATATAGGGCTCGGCAACTTCTTTGATCTCAAGTGCCGTCTGCACGCGCACATCAACGCCCTTCTGCTGCAAAACGTCCGCAACCGCCATGCAGTTCATCGCGGTAGCCAGCATACCCATGTGGTCGGCACGGGTGCGCTCAATGTAACCTTCGCCATTCTTCACGCCGCGCCAGAAGTTGCCGCCGCCGATGACGATGCCCATTTCAACGCCCATCTCGCTGCACTGCTTGATTACGTCGCACACCTTGGAAACAACATCAAAGTCGAAACCAAAATGCTTGTCGCCTGCCAGCGCCTCGCCGCTGATCTTGAGCAGCACGCGCTTATACTTCAATTGAGCCATGCTCGTAATCTCCCCTTTCAGGAATTTACTATATGATTTCACAATCCTATTTTAGCGTATTTTTGTGCGCTTGCATAGGGGGAAACACAAACTTTTTACAAATTCGTTTCTTTCTTTTTTGTCATGCTTCTGTCCCCCGCAGCGCAGAAAAAAGCAGCCGTACTGGCACGGCTGCTTTTTATCCCTTTGCTTACTTGATGCCCTTGATGCGGATGAGCTCCTTGAGCAGCTCAACGGTACCGTCAATGCCGAGCAGGCTCGAATCAATGCAGAGGTCGTAGCTCTTCGCGTCGCCCCAATCCTTGGCGGAATAATAGTTGTAGTAAGACGCGCGGGACTTATCCGTCTTTTTGATGCGGTCCTTTGCCTCGTTTTCGGTGATGCCGTTTCTGGCGGCAACGCGCTTGATGCGGTTCTCGATCGGGGCGGTGACGAAAACATTGATGACGTCGTCGCGATCCTTCAGCGCGTAGTCCGCGCAGCGGCCGATGAGCACGCAGGGGCCTTTGTCCGCAAGCTTTTTGATCGTATCGTAGGTCGCAAGGTACACCTGCTGCTCAATGGAACCCTTGGGCGTCACGTGGTTCATCGAGAAGGAGTAGGGATCCATTGCGATGGAATAGAGAAAGCTCTTCGGGCGTTCATCAAAGGAACGGAACAGCTCTTCGCAAAGCCCACTCTCCTCCGCCGCTTCCTTGAGCAGCATATCGTCGTAATAGGCAATGCCGAGCTGCTTGGCAAGCATGGTGCCGATCTCGCGCCCGCCGCTGCCGTATTGTCTGCCAACCGTAATGACCATAGTGATTCCTCCTTTTTCAGCGCCTTGAAACAGATAAAACAAAAGTGGTGCTGACTGTATTATAGCACCACTTTTGCCTGAGGGCAATATTTTTTCCTGTTCGGAATTTGTAAAAGCAGGAATTCAAGCGTCGAATTCCTTGCCAAGACGGCGATACATCGTCTTTTTCACGGCGCGGAAAATATTTTCATAGCCCGTGCAGCGGCAGAGATGACCGGAGAGGAGCTTGCGCAATTCATCGTCCGAATAGAGCTTCCCGCTCTCCAGAATTTCGACTGCGGTCATAATGAAGCCCGGCGTGCAGAAGCCGCACTGCACAGCCGCTTCCTCCAGAAAGGCCTGCTGAATGTCGCTCAGTTCGCCGTCCTCGCCCATCAAACTCTCGAGTGTACGGATGTGCTTACCGTCTGCCCAAACGGCAAGATAGATACAGGAATTGAACGCCTCGCCGTCGATGATGACGTTGCACGCGCCGCACTCGCCGACCTCGCAGCCCTTTTTCACGGAGGTCATGTGGTAGTCGTTGCGCAGCATATCGGTGAGCGATGCGCGCACGTCGACCATTTTTTCAACGTCCTTGCCGTTCAGATTAAATCTAACCAGTTTGTACTGACTCATTTGATCGCACCTCCCGCCCGTTTGATGGATTCGATCAGGCAGCGCTTGGCCATTTCCACGGCGATATGCTCACGGAAGGCCTTGGAGGCGCGCCAGCTGTCGCGCGCGTGGATATCCTTCAGCACGGCAAGGGAAAAGGCCTCCGCCGTCTCAAGTGTTAAGGGTTTATCCTTGGCAGCTTCCTCCGCGCTTGGGCAGCGCATCGGCACGGGGCCGGCGACGCCGTAGGCGATGCGGGCGCGTTCGATGGTCTTCTTATCGGGAGAAAGACGCACGTTCACGCTGCACCCGAGCGTTGCAATGTCCATCGCGTTGCGCATGGCGTACTTGATGTAGTGGCCGAAGCAGTTTTCATAGCTTGCCTTCGGAATAATGATGGCTGTCTGGATCTCGCCTTCCTCTGCGCGGATGTCGACCTGACCTGCCCGGATGTAAAAATCCTTGATGGGCAGACGGCGGATACCGCTTCTTCCCGTCAGCTCGACGATGGCCTCCCATGCGTGCAGCGTGGAAGCGGAATCCGCGCTCGTCACGCCGTTGCAGGTGTTGCCGCCGATGGTGCCGATATTTCGGATCTGCGGGCCGCCGACCTGATCGACCGCCTCGCCGAGGACACCGATGTACTTTTGAATGATGGGGTCGCGCGTGATGTGAGAAAAGCTCGTGAGAGAGCCGATGCGAATGTTCTCATCACTGTCGATCGTTACGCCGCGCAGCTCGTCAAGGCCGTAGATAGAGATCAGCTCTTTTCCGGCGCGCTTGCCCTCGCGCATCTGCACAAGCACGTCGCTGCCGCCGGCGATGATCTGCGCCTCGGGATGCTCCAAGCGAAGGGCGATGGCGTTTTCAACGCTTTCCGCCTCGTAGAGCGCTTTCATATCATACATGGCTCACTTCTCCTCCTTCCAGCTGTCGCGGATCAGCCCCGCACGGCTGAACTCAGCGTACAGAACGTGGGGCGTGATGGGAATGGTGTCGATGGCAACGCCGGTGGCGTTGTAGATGGCGTTGCGGATAGCGGGCGCGCCCGAGCAGGCGGGCGGTTCACCGAGTGCCTTCGTGCCGAACGGCGAGGTCGGCTCCGGATTTTCGACAAACTGCGCCTCAAGGTGCGGATGATCCATCACGGTCGAGAGCTTGTAGTCGAGCAGATTGTTGTTGAGGGGCTTCCCCGTCTTTTCGTCGAAGAGGAGCTGCTCGCTCAGGCCGAAGCCGATGGCCATGGACATGCCGCCGTGTACCTGCGCTTCCGCAAGAGCGGGGTTGATGAGATTTCCGCAGTCGTGGACGTTGATGATGTCCTTGAGCGTGACCTTGCACATCGGGATATCGACCTCGACCTCGGCAAAGGTGCAGCCGAAGGAGTAGGCATTGTTGCGAATGGTAAAGGTCGACTCGGCGGTGATGTGCTCGGAATCCGCGGCGTTGTACTGTGCGGTCATCGCAAGTTCCTTGAGCGACATGAGCACCGCGCCGTCGCCGCTGCGGACAATGTTTCCGTCGATAATATCCATGTTGGAAATTGCCTGACGGGTGAGTTTTGCCGCGTAAGCTAAGATTTTCTCGCGCAGGAGCGCCGCCGTCTGGCGGATGGAAAATCCCGCAACATAGGTCTGGCGGCTTGCATAAGCGCCAAGACCCGTGGGCGTAATGTCGGTATCCTGGCAGGAGACAATGTGTACGTCGCGGTAGCTTGCAAGGCCGATGGCCTCGGCCGTCATCTGCGCGTAGGCCGTGTCCGCGCCCTGCCCGATCTCCGTCTCGCCGCACTGCATCGTCACCGTGCCGTCGAGGTTCAAAAGCATACGGTTGGAAGAGGTCTCCAGCGAGATGGGATAGACCGCCGTATTGTACCAGAAGGCTGCAACGCCGATGCCGCGGCGAATGGGGCCGGTATCGCTTGCAAATTCCTTCACCTTGCGGTCGTAATCGATGTAGGCCTTGCCCTTTTCAAGGCAGTCGCGGAAGGAATCGTAGTAATTTGTATTGCCCGAGAAGCCGTCGTGGAAGCCCTTGGGCATGATGTACTTCATGCGGTATTCGAGCGGCTCGATGCCAACGGCCTTCGCGCACTCGTCGATGTTCGCATCGTCCGCGAATGAGGCCTGCGGCATACCGTAACCGCGCATCGCGCCTGCGGCGGGACGGTTGGTGTAAACGGTGTAGGCGTCGCCCTCAAAATTCTCGCAGGGGTAGATCTGCGGGAACGAGCCCATTGCCTTTGCGACGATCGAGTGGCCGTGCGAGGCGTAAGCGCCCTGATTGGAGAAGCACTCGACCTTGCGCGCGGCGATGGAGCCGTCCTTTCTGAGCCATGTGATGATATGGAAGCGGATGGCGTGGCGCACGCGGTTAGAGACGAAGGTCTCCTCGCGCGAGCAGTCGATGCGCACGCAGCGCCCTGCGACCTGCGTGGAGCACCACGCGCACAGTGGCTCGTAGAGCGCGTCCTGCTTGTTGCCAAAGCCGCCGCCGATGTAAGGCTTGATGATGCGCACGTCTGCCCACGGACGCCCAAGCGCCTGACCGACGATGCGGCGGATGATGTGCGGAATTTGCGTGGAGGAAACGACGACGATGCGCCCGTTTTCCTCGTAGGCATAGCAGCCGTGGTTTTCAATGTGGCTGTGCTGCACGGTGGGGGTATCGTACCAGCCCTCGACCTTGATAAGTCCCGGCTCCTGAATGGCCTCCTGATAATTTCCCTTGCGGAGGTCCGTGTGCTTTAGGATATTTCCCGGGAAATTCTCGTGAATGAGGGGCGCGTCCTCTTCCATCGCCTTCTGCACGTCGAGCACGAAGGGGAGTTCCTCATATTCGACCTTGAGCGCGCGCACGCCCTGCATAGCCGAGACCTCGTCCTCCGCGATGACGGCCGCAACGTCATCGCCGTAGTAGCGCACATGGCGGTTTAAGAGGTTGCGGTCGGCCACGTCCTGATGCCCCGGGTCCATCGACCAGGGGTGTCCCGCCGTCGGGAAGCAATGCTCTGGCACATCGAAGCAGGTCAGCACCTTCACAACGCCGGGAATGGCCTCCGCCGCCGATTTGTCGATCGACTTGACGAAGCCGTGTGCAATGGTGGAATGCTTGATGCGCACATAGAGCGCACCGTTCGGCATCTGGTCCTCATAGTATTTGGTGCGTCCGGTGACCTTGTCGAACGCATCGACGCGGATCTCACTTTTTCCTACTTTGCTCATCTTGCTTACCTCCTATGGAAGAGCGCCGCCCTGCGCGGCGGACGCACAGCCTGCTTTTTCCAAGATTTTAGCACGGCTTGCACAGTTTGTACAGCCATCAAGTCGCACATTTTAGAGAAAGTGCCATGTTTTTCTGCTTGCTCTGCTCGTTTTCCTTTGCTATAGTGGAGAAAACGAACGCTCAGGAAGGGATGATCACGGTGCGGGAGAAACTTACCGTCGGCTGCCTGCTCATGGCGGCCGGAAATGCCGAGCGCTTCGGCGAAAATAAACTGCTCTGCGCGGCATGGGACGGAAGATCGCTCATCGAACACGCGCTGGATGCCATTCCGCGCGAATGCTTTGCGCGCGTGCTCGTCGTCACGCAGTATCCGGAGATCACGGCGCTCGCAAAAGAGTGCGGCTTTGAAACGCTTCAAAACGGGCACCCCGAGCGCGGCCAGAGTGAAACGATCCGTCTCGGCGCGCGCGCGCTTTCTGATTGCGACGCCATCTGCTTCATGGTGGCTGACCAGCCGCTGCTGCGGCGCGAGACGCTCGCGCGCGAGGTCGATTTCTTTTCATCGCACCGCGAGTGCATTGTCGCGCTCGGACACAACGGCGTGCGAGGCAATCCCTGCCTCTTCCCCGCCCGCTTCTTCCCGGAACTTCTCGCGCTTGAAGGTGACGTCGGCGGCAGCGCGGTCATCAAAAATCACTTAGATGCGCTGCTGCTCTTCGAATCGCCGGAAGCCGAGCTGCGCGATGTGGATACAAAGGCGGCGCTTGCCGCGATCAGAGAACAGTAATCTCGCCGCGAAGATCCTGCTCCATCGCCCGCTTGATCTCCTCCTTGCCGAGATTGAGGGAGAAAAGATAGTAGAGCTTGGCGACGGCAGCCTCGGTCGTCATATCAAGTCCGCTGACCGCACCGGCCTTTTTCAGCGCGCTGGAAGTCTCATACGCACCGAGCGACACCGCGCCCTGCGGACACTGGGAGCAGACCGTGAGCACCGTGCCGTTCTGGAAGGCCTTGCGGATGATGGGCAGCAGCGCGTCCCCGTCGCCGGGGATATTGCCCGCGCCGAAGGTCTCGAGGACCACACCCTTTAATTTATCCGTCATCAGCGATTCAAAATAGTCGAACTGGATGCCCGGGAAGATTTTGATTACGCCGATGGGCAGTTCTTTAAACGGCTGGAGGCGGAACGGCTCGCTGCTTGCCGGGCGAAGGCCGCGCTTTTTGTCTTCGATCTGGATGCCCGCGTGCGCCAGCGGCGCGTCGTTCGGCGACTCGAACGCCTCAAACTGGTCGGACGAGCGCTTTGTGCTGCGGTTGCCGCGCAGCAGAACGCCGTTGAAGTAGATGCAGACCTCATGGACCTGCCCGGAAGCGGCAATGAGAAGGGAGCTTATGATATTGTCGCGGCCATCACTTCGGATCTGCCCGAGCGGAATCTGCGAGCCGGTGAAAATCACGGGCTTTGACAGGTTTTCCAGCATAAACGAAATTGCCGACGCAGAGTATGCCATCGTATCCGTGCCGTGGAGCACCACAAAGCCGTCGTAGTCGTCGTAGCGCGCGGCAATTGCGCGTCCGATCTGGTTCCATTCGCGGACCGTGATGTCCGAGGAATCGAGCAGCGGGTCAAACTCCACCACATCCCACCGGGGCATATCCGCCCAGTATAAATCCGGGATGGCGCGGAGCAGATCCAGAAACGCGCCGCTCGAGGGTACATAGCCTTTTTCGCTCGGCACCATGCCGATGGTGCCGCCTGTGTAGAGAATGCAGATGCGCTTTTCCATGCCGGGGACGCTCCTTTCTATTCTACGTTTCAGACGTCTTTCATGGTAAGGCTAATGCGCTTGCGCTTTTCATCGACCTCCAGCACCCGGACCTTTACCACATCGCCGACCGAGACGACCTCGGACGGATGCTTGATAAATTTGCTGCAGACCTGCGAAATATGCACCAAACCGTCCTGATGCACGCCGATGTCCACAAAGACGCCGAAGTCAATGACGTTGCGCACCGTGCCGGTCAGCTCCATGCCGGGCTTCAGATCCTTCAGCTCCAGAACGTCGGTCC
>OLPA01001209.1_pt1 | contig 22231 bp, 18 predicted proteins | sample 1672811 | NCBI WGS metagenome assembly OLPA01 (sample SAMEA3136726, study PRJEB25190) | human gut metagenome | biome: human gut; feature: human-associated habitat; material: faeces | place: Austria | collected 2013
GCTGCGATTATGGATGCTACCCCGAATCAACCGTCTGCACAGCCGAGAGGGAAAGCAAATATTTAAAAGCAAAAAAGCGAAGGCACCCAATGATATGTACCCAGAATTCTGGACACATAAAAAATTGAATTAGTTCCTTATTACTGTTGCCACGGTTCATCAGGGTTTCCTTTTTTGCATTCTATAATTTCGCCCAATGTTTTACCCCCAATTTACCCCCAATTACCCCTAAGCGCGGATGCATTGTTGCGTCAAAAACGGCACTCAAAATTGCTTCACTGCGTTTTACTATCGTAACAACAAGTTAGCAGCGACTCTGCGAATGATCGGTATTTCGTTACAAACACATATAGTGCATAAAAGCAATTTCAATAACCGAAAAAAATGGTTGATAGCATAATGAAGTTGGACACTTGAGAAAAGAAAATCCATAGTGATTTTACTCGTATGGTAGAATGAAGTTCCCCAACACCATTCACCGGAGGCAATCACTATGGATCACACCCAGTATAGCACAAATAAAGCGGAACGCAAGCCCGGAAAACATTTGACCAGAGAAGATCGGGGCACAATTGAGGCGATGAAGAAGCTGGTACAGTCTAATCGAGCCATTGCCAGATATTTGAACTGTTCACCCACCACCGTTTCTAACGAATTGAAGCGCGGCATGCGGCCCAGAACCGGCCGGAGAGGCCGTACTCCCGGCTACTCCGCAAAACGCGGAATGCTTGTATATCAAACGCACAGAGCAAACAGCCACAAGTCACACCGCATATGTAAATGCAGCGCCTTTGTTCAGTGGGTCGTAAACAAGGTGCGTCAGGAGAAATGGTCGTTGGATGCCTGTGTGGGCTATGCACGCAAGCATGAGCTGTTTCTGCCTACGGAAATGGTCAGCACCAAGACCTTGTACAATGAAATATGGGCAAGCAATCTGGTATTGCAGCCGCTGGAGCTTCCCGAGGCTTTGAAACGGAAAAAGTGTTGCAAAGCACCGCTAAGCGCAAAAAAGCATACGGAGCAACCATAGATGAGCGACCCGAAATTACATCTTCCCGGCTGGAGGTTGGCCACTGGGAAGGTGATACAGTGGTGGGAAAACGCAAAGGCAAGGAGGCGGTTATTCTGACATTGCTGGAAAAGAAAACACAGCACTACCTTGCAATTCGCATTCCCGGAAAGACCAGCGAGGCGGTCAATGCAGCGATGCAAAAGCTCCGTGAGGACTTCGGAGAGTCGTTCTTCAGCCAAATATTCAAGACAATTACTGTGGACAACGGACCAGAGTTTGCGGATTTTGCCCAAACAGAACAGTTCGGGACGAAGGTTTACTTGCCCACCCTTACACATCCTGGGAACGGGCGCAGAACGAGCGGCAAAACGGTATGCTCCGTCGATATGTCCCCAAAGGAGTCTCCATTGAGAACTTCTCAGATGAGGAGATTCTCTGGGCCGCAGATGCGCTCAACGGTCTCCCTCGCAGGAATCTGGGATACTGCACGCTGGAGGAACTGTTTGAGGCTTTCCTGGATACCGTTTACGCAGCCTGAACGGCTGCGTAAGCCCCAATTGGGTTGATTTTAGAACCTCTTTCTACCTGAAGGTGTCCAACTTGCACTTGCAATTTGCGGTTTGTGTATACAGACGGCAAAAAGGTTGATTCCGATTACAATTACGTCGGCCTTTACATTCAGAACTGGTCTACCGGCACCAAAGCCGCCATGTACCGCTTCGAAGCTGTGGACAAGGATTCCGGCGCACCGGCGTATATCGTGTTCAATGACCATATGATTGAACCGGCTGCCGCAGCGCATTTTCATCTGAAAATGAGCAACGAGAGCTTTATGCGATTATCGACCCGGAAACTTCCTGGCCCACGTTCTTCCCTGCCGATCTGACGGGTGAGGAAATCTGCGAGCATCTGACGGAGCATGAGGACGAGGAGGAAGCCGAATATGACGAGCATTTCTGGCTTTCTCTGCGCAACGCGGAAACGCTGACGCAGACCATCGCCGATGCGCTATGTGAGCGGATGCTGCCAACGCGCCTGTCTATCAGGAAAACGCAGCAAACTATATTGCCAAGCTGTCTGAACTGGACAACCAATATCAGGATGTTGTTGCAAACGCTCAACGCACAACGGTTTTGTTCACCGACCGCTTGGAGCAGCGCAATTTTTCTGAACCGTAACTGCTTCAGGCTCTTGCAAATTTCTTCTGATTGCTTTACAATGTACTCAGGAAACATCTCCTCTCGCGGCGGGACATTGAGTGGTTTTCTCATCTTCATTCTACCACCACGAGGAAATTTCCTTATCCTTTGGGGCTGCCTTTTATCGGATTGGATGAGCCTGTAGTAGAGGGAGTAAAGGGAATTGATCCTTCAACATTCAGTTAGGAGCTCTTGGAGCGAACTATAAACCAGTGACTGAATGGAATATCGATGCTTTGGTAATCGTGACTACAGATGGGATTCAAGCTTGCAAGTTCAAACTTCAGTGAACAACAGCTGAGATGCCACCCGTAATAGCAACAATGAACACAAGATCGGAGGAACACCCATGAGAAAGCTGTTTGATCAGTTCGAACAACTGAGTACAGAGGCACAGGCATTACTGGAAAAAGGTATAAGCCAGATGCGGGATGGATTCGCGCCTGCCCCTTCACTGTGCCAGAAGATAACGTCCACGCTGTCGTCTTTGCGCACAGCATACGACGATATTCGCAGGACGTTACCAGATCATGTTCTTACAGAGGAGTTGCCCGAAGGCGAGCTCCCTGTATGTGAATATGAGGAAGTATGGAAGAATAGCGTTGTCAGCCGGAAAAAGGCAGTGCGTGCTGTGCTTGATGAATTCATCCGTGTGTATTCAGATGAGAAAAAGTACATGGATGCCATTGAAGTGTACATTCGGGATGCCAAGGATATTCTTGCCTGCATGGATTCAGCGGAAATGCATGCTCCGTCTCCGGATGTTTCGGCATTCCAGCTGTTTCTGGCTGGCGTAAAGGCGGATCTCAGTTCCGACGAAGAACTGTATGATCAGCTTTTGGATAGTTCTGCTTTCAGCCCCCGAATTGTCAAAGGACTGCACGAGAAAAAATACTATATTCGTGAAGTGAATGTAGACAAGGCACCTGTATCTGATACCCCCTGCAATGAGTCCGTTGCTGAAGCCGAACCCGTAAGCGCCTCCGAGATTTCTGAATTCCCTGATACTACGGCAGCAGCCCAAGAACCACAGGTCGAAAGTCCCGCTTCGGAGACTCCGGAAGATATTGAGATTGAAACGCTGACCCCCGAAGAGTTTGCAGCGAGGTATGCTTCCGACGCACAAGAATCTGAAGAATCCGCTCTGTCGGAGATGTCAGAAGCGTCAGATGAAACCGCAGAGGATGAAGAATATATCCATCCGATTAATCCCATCAAGCAGACAAAACTGCCCTCAGAGCAAAAGCTTCGAGAGATGATCAGCCGGACGGGTGATGTTTTCCACTTTCTGCTCAATAAGCTGGTTTTTACCGGGCTTATGGATGAAAAATGCGCCTTTGAAGCGCTTGCTCAACTTCCGAGACCGGTGACAAGGGAGCAGTGCATCGAATCGTTTGCTTTCTTAGAGAGGAAAGGTCTGCTTTGCACATATGAATATGCCGGCAGGAACATCCTTTGCTTCACAGAACTGATGGGCAATTGCCTGCAAAAATCCGGCTTATCCTCCACCCTTAAACGGATTTATCACCTGAAAAGTATCGGGCAAATCTATTTCACTGGCAAACAGGATATGCCGTTGGAGCTGTTTGCACATCATATGTCAATGGTGGATCAGTATTACAAAGTCATTGAAATGTTGGATGCCGATGAAGAGACTGCCAAGAAGCTCGAGACAAGCGCCTGGAATCGTGAAAAGTGCTATTTCCTTATGAATCTGACAATGGATGATGGCAGCCTCCTTCCGCTTCATATTGTCGATTCTGACGATTTTGGATCATCTGTTCCCGCTGAAAATGAAGGCGTTTTCTGTTGCGCGGGCGACCTGCCCGGCATGGATGAAGTGGGAGATCAGCTTCACTATTGCCTGACCGCAAACGGTCTGTTCCATTGGTCAGAAGGAAATTGGATTGCCATCACACACGTTGAAGAAGAAAATCATGACCTTCCTGAAACAGTCGATTCCAATGTAAACGCTGCAAGCGAGTCGTATTCCCATCCAGAAGTATCGCAGGCAGAAGCAACTGATTCTAAAACCGCTGCTGCCCCTATAGAACCAATAGCTCCTGTCAAGCAACTTGCCATCCCCGCGGCTGAACCTGTCGAGGGCCTATGGCTTGACGACCTGTCTGAAGAAACGGGAGTTGAGCCTGAAGTCACCATTGATGAATTTGCAAATCTGTCTTCCGCGGAAATTGCGGGACGGCTTTTAAGCGCAGCTTCCAACGGAAACATACCGAGCGATGAGAATATGGCAGTTCTGATTCATCAGCTTTTGAACGAGGGCGTCCGGTCTCATGATGTCCGTAATTGCCATGACCAGCTTGTGGAAGCAGTTGTTTTTGCAAAAGTGCTTTCATCAAATGATGCCTTCCCGCTGTGCCGGAACATTTACCTTCAACTTCATGCTGCTATTCCGTTTTTTCGTGAGGCAGGCGCTAACACAGGGGTCGCGCTGTCAGGCATATTTGCCGACGGAACGGAATTCACCCCCGTCACAAAGCTGTGCGCGTACATTTACGGCATGCTGTTCCCCGCGCATGCGCATGACCATACATTCGCCGCACTGTACAACAACGCATTCACAGAATATGAATCCCAGTTTCCTAGTCTCGATGTCTTGAAGCCGCTTTATCACAAGGCGATGGAAGGGGTAAAACTTGTTCCCACAGCATTTTCGCCTGCCAATCTTGCCGCATTGGGCGACTCAAAGATACGGCAGGAACACATGAATTCCATCCGTTCACAGGCCATAGAACTTTTGAAGCCACCAACGGTCAAAGTCATGATTCACGGTGTTCCTGAACTGATTGATTTATGTTTTGGATCACAGACCGATCTGCACACTGCTCTGCAGATTGTTACAGACAATGACATCAGCATGAGGGAACTGGTCAAAGCCGAACTGGACAAATACTGCAAAGATGATGATATTGATATCTCAACGTTGGAGAGACTGCTGGACAGCCAGTGGAGTGTGGCTGCGCAGAAGTATTCCAGCCGCCGCATGGGAATCAAGTACGATGCGCGGAAGCACCTTCTCCACGCTTTCGAAGAACGCCTGAATCTTCTCCGGGATTGGCTTGATGAAACCAACACAGAATCAGAGCCGGATATAGAAAAGCTTCGCGCCATTCGGAGTGAAGTTCTGTATATTATCGAGGATTCTCTTTCCGAAATCAATATTGCACCTTATTCTGCCGCTTATGGAATTATGAAAGCCTCCCTCGAACTGATTCGGGCAAAGCTTCAAAACCAAGGCAGCGGTGTTGACTTTACCACTTTGCTCAGAAGCGGGATGCTGGTTATTGATCACGGTGAACTTATCCTCAACGATGATCTGAATGCGATTGAGTTTGCAGAACCCTGGAGAATGATGCTGCAGCATATCGCCTGCACGGAGTATGACCTGAAAATCGTATACGACCGAATCCTTGAGGCCAGCCCGGATTCCGTTTTGTATGATAACTTTGGTCAGATGGAAGCAATCGGTCGCCTCATTGGTGCCGATCCCAAAGAGTATGTACTCACCAGTGACGGTATGCGCGATGCGATTAACAGCGCAGACCTGCAGGCGAGAAACTTCCGGGAAAAGCTGGAGATTTCTTACGCCTATAATCGCATCAGTGAGAATGATCGTGAGCGACTTGCCATGCTCGCCAACCCAGAAGCGTCTGATTTCCAGAAATTTTTCTACGACCACAGAGCATTTGGCTGTTGGAGAGGTTTTTTGAATGCTCTGAGGGCGCAGATCCGTGAAACTGCACAGCAGAGCATGCATGACGTCCGAGCCCAGCTTGATCAGGCAAAAGCAATGCTCCGTGCCGATGAAGAAAGCCCACTCATCGCCGAAGCCGAGCGTCTGATTTCTCAGGAGCAAAACTATGCGGTTGCGGAAGATTACATTCATCGATTCCGCAATGGGGAAAGGGCCTTGCCTTTTGAAACAAGTAATGACGCCATAGAACATTTTCTGAGATTTATATCTGATGATGAATTTCCCCACCTGTATGGCTTCTGCGAGAGGAATAAGCAAGACCCGATGCCTCGATGGGCCGTGCAGTATATGAAAAAAAATACGCCGGAGGGGTGGACAACCCGTCATATTGAAGACGCCCGGCGATTCATTGAAAAGTGGCCGGTTGGCAAGCAGTCCGTCAATGCTCAGAACATTCAGGAGTACTTTAAGCTTCTCGGCCTTCATGTCGATTGCTGCGCCAAGTCGACGCGAGGCAACGAGGTCTGCTGCACGCTTACAGTGCACAAAACAGAACAGAATCTGGCAGATTATCGCCACCCCATTTCCATCTTCGGCACACAGATGAAATCACAGATTGAAGTCGTATGTCTGTTTGGAAAAAGGACAGCGACCCAACTTATTGATGATGCTTGCAAGCTGGGCATCACAAGTACGTTCATTGTGCTTCTTGACGCTGACCTTTCTACAGCGGATCGCCGGGCAATGGCAAAATACGTCTTTACCCAGAAAAATGTCGGTCAGGCGTCCTTCCTCGTTATCGACCGGGTGCTGGCGTTGTACCTTGCTATGCAATCCAGTAACGAACGTCTCCCGGCAATGCTGCAATGCACACTGCCGTATACAATTTATCAGCCTTTTACCAACGGCTCCGGATCTACGGCTGATGAAATGTTCTTTGGCCGCGTAAGTGAACTCGCTTCCATCCGGGATATGGCAGGCGCATCCATCGTATACGGCGGTCGTCAGCTTGGTAAAACGGCTTTGCTGGAACGCGCAATGCACCTTGATCATAACCCTGCCCGCAGAGAGTTCGCCATCAAAGCAGACTTCAAAGGGCATCGTGGTGAGCAAGATTTTCTGGATATCCTCGTTTCGGCTTGTAACGACGTCTTCGAGAAAAATGGTTTCAAGCTGAATCGTTGCGCTACCATCCGAGACTTCTGTTCCCAGATTCGCCGTCTGCTCGATAATGATCGGATTGCAATCCTGCGGCTCCTGCTCGACGAAACAGATGATTTCCTCGATTCCATCAGTGCCTCAAGCTATAATGAAATTCTTCCTCTTATTGAGCTTCAACGTGGAAGCAATCGTCGGTTTAAGTTTGTGCTTGCTGGCCTTCATAATGTATGCCGCGCAAAGAATGCGACCCGTAATAACGGTCTCTTCGGTCAGCTCGGCGAACCGCTTTGCGTGAAACCGCTTACTGCGGCAGATGCCCAGAGGCTTCTGGTGAGGCCACTGCGCTACCTTGGTTTCCGCGTTTCTAATGAGTCCCATGTGGATACAATCCTGACAAACACCAACTACTATCCTGGCATCATCCAGTTCTTCGGATACACGCTGGTTCAGACCCTCGTTACGCATTATACCCAGTATTATGACGCCGTGAGAGGGAACCCGCCGTTTGATCTTCATGATGATCAGCTTGCGTCCATCATGAATTCCAGAGACCTAAATCGGAATATCAAGGATCGCCTCCGGTGGACGCTTGAGATGGACAACCGGTATTATATGCTGGCTCGTTGCATTACCGTTCTCTATCATCTGTACAGCAACAACTACTCCGTAATCAGCAGCGGCTTTGATGTTGCTTCGATCTGTGAAATAAAGGACATGTACGATATCCATTGCCTTGAATCACTTTCGGAGCGGGAGATTGTGGCTCTACTTGATGAAATGGAGGAAATGGGAATCCTTAGCCGTCCCACAGCTGAAGAAAACCGTTATCTGCTCCGCCGGCGCTCTTTCATCGATGTTATCGGGACAAGCCTTGAGATCTTGGAACATGACATTGAAACTTACAATGAGGAGGCTGCGAACAATGCCTGAGTGGTCTGAATTCTGGTGGACATCTATCACCGGGCCACGGAACCTTTGTGACGCTGTCTCCCGCGCCTTGCACAATAAAAGCAGCGTCTGCCTCGTCGTGCCGGATGATCTCCCCTGGCGTGATGAGATGCGCGCCAGCATTGAGACGGGCATGCATCAGATGCCGGACATGGAGTCCTTCTATGTAGAGTTCATCGATGTAGAAGATGAATGTTCGGATATTGCCGATATCGGACGCTACCTTATGGAAAGGTATGCGCTTCCTGAGATCGCCGCCGGTTATCGTGGGCGAGAAAAGCTACAGAAGTACATCCTCGACAAGCAGGTGCTTGATAACAGGGTTCTCTGGATTAAGGGAATGAATGCCTCTCAGGAAAAGCGCTGGCTCCAGTTTTGCAGGGACTATGTTCCGGTGAAAGATTCAGACGGCAGGTTTGTTCTGGAGGCTCGGTGGACAGACAAAGAAAGCGAGCGCCGCAATCTCGCTGTAATTCGTTATGGCGATACCATCAAGCGTTATGACCTGACCCTGTTTAACAGCATTTATCTCAATCGAGAGAAAGGCACTTATTCGGCAATTTGGCAGCAGTACGCCGCTGTTATGTGCGCATTGCTGTGCAACACGGATGCTGAAACTTCTCAGGCATTCATGGATACATGCGATTTCACAGCCGAAGAGCCGATTATCGGCATGCGGAAAATTGCCGCAGACGGAGCCTATCTGCGCCGTGCTGAAAGCAGCAACCTGCATATCCTCAGCCTGGTTCGCAAAGAAAGCATATCTGCTATTGATGCACAAATCTGGAAGGCGCAGCTGCAAGTGCTCTTCCCGTTGCTTGAAATCGAGAGAGTTTCCTTTATTAAGAGGTATAGGAAACAGGTGCAGGAGGCCTTGGGCGAAAAGTACCATGATTTTCGGACTGGACGATCACAGTATATTTACCAGTTCGGCGAAACCGTCTCTGATCCGGATAACGCAGAGCTTGGGACGATATACCGCATGACAAAGCTTAGGCGAGATGCTGACGCCTATCAATACTTGCTTTACATCCCAGATGAGCAGTCCCGTTCCCGCATTGAACTTCTTCATGATTTGCGAAACTCGCTGGCTCACGGGAACACCTGCGCGATTGATAAAGTGATCGAATTTATCAACGGGCATCCCTTTGACTGGAACTGAGCTTCTGTTTGAGGATTATGCTTGTGGTTATCCTGATTACGCTGGCAACTCCCGAACAGGTTCAGCCAGTATATGATGTTGTCCTCCAGATTGGGCAGTGACAAATGGATGACCGAATTGGAAAATGATTGTCTGACCTTGGCGTTGTCCAGCGGGCATTGAAAAAAGCCAATACGGATGGCCAGAAGATTGAGGAGATAAACCATGCCTGCATATACCTCTGTTCTTCAGAAACCTCTGGAGACAATTTTCTGGGAAGATGATAACTTCATGGAAGAGCTGCTCCAAGTGGTGCGGCTCTTTCGGCCTTTCTCTGCCGCTATAACTGAGTTCATTTCGGAACACGGCTATCAGGGGGATACTTCTGACATTGATGCCAAGGTTGCCTTCATCCGCGCCGCGTTTGCGAAGGCCGACATGGATGCGCCGAGGGAAGTACGGGAATGGTTTACTCTGCAGCAGCCCATCAAGCGGGACACAGTTTTTCAAATCTGCTTTGCCTTCGGCTTGGACGGTGGTGAAACGGATGAGTTCTTCCGCCGCATTTTTACCCGCGAGCGCAGTTTCAATTGCCATCAGATGCCGGAAGCCATATATTACTTTTGCCTGAACAATGGCCTGACCTGGACTGACGCGATGGATATTCAGAGCAGCGTTTCTCTATCTGGGAAAGAAAAAACTAACGGAGATATCGTTTATACCAGCTCCATCATCGCAGAACTGAACAATCTGCAAGCCAAAGACGATCTCATCCATTGGCTTAACGACAACATCGACAAATTCGCAGGCAGCAACGTGACAGCCTATGAGACTATTCGCCGCCTGTGGGAAGAGGTTTCCGGCCCAGACGGTTTGTTGATACAAGAACGAAAATCGCTGCCGTCCATCCATGATGATGCCGCTACCGGTGAAAAGAGTAAACTTCGCTCGAATGCCTCCGGCGTCAGATCGTATGACGCCTACTTGGCCATTCTCCAGTTGGACAAGAAGGAAGTCAAACGGCTTGCCACAGACCGTTCAATCAAACCGATTCTGGAAAGGCTTCATGACAATGCGCAGGACTTCTTCCCTGACAGGCAGGGCATTGAACTTATCCTTCGCGGCGAGATCGTTTCTTATGAGCGGGTGCGGAAATGGCTGGTACTGCTGACCTTTTACACCTACTGGGTCAGAAAAGCCCTCAGCAAAGGCAATTATGAAGCCGACTCCGGCGATGCTGACCGTTGCATTACCAGTATGAATCAGCACCTGATCATTTCTGGTTACCCGGAACTCTACGTTGGCAATCCCTATGATTGGATTTTCTTTTATGCCGCAAAGTGCGAAGAGCCTTTGTACGTTTTTCGTTACATCTGGAATGAACTGCTTACCGGCGTGCTGGAAAAGCACCAGTAAATCCAACCTTGTAAGCGTCTGAGATATGATGAATGTGAGCAACTGAAAAAGAGGAAGAATCGTGAACGGCAGAATTGTGCTGACCCCAGGCACTGTGCTGAAACTCAGTACGAAAACAGGCTATACCGAATACACCATTCGTCGTGAACTTGCACGGGGCTGCTCATGCATTGTGTATGACGCTTCCTATACCGACAATCTGGGAAATTATAAACTGGTGCGTATCAAGGAATGCTATCCGTATGCGCTGAAAATGACCCGGGATGAGGATGGCACATTGCATCCCTCTGCCGATGATGGCAAGGCTTTTGATGCCGCGAAAAAACGTCTGATTGCCGCTTATCAGAAGAATAACGCGCTTTTCTCTCTGGATGGACTGGCAAATGTCATTGCAAACACGTCCGACATTTATGAGGCAAACGGTACGGTCTATATCGTTTCAGTCTACATGAATGGGCGTACATTCGCGGAGCATCAGGGCGATACGCTGCACGACTGTGTATCCCTGCTTATCGGAGCAGCAAAAGCGCTGCGGCACATTCATAACGCCGGGTACCTGTACCTGGATCTGAAGCCGGATAACATCCTGACGCTGGAGGGTTCTCTGGATCTGGTGCAGCTTTTTGATTTCGATTCCATAATCTCCACAGAAGAATTTGAGAAAGCCATCCAGAATAATAACCCCAGCGAGCTGCGCATCTCCTATACCAAAGGCTATGCCTCACTGGAGCAGCAGACCGAAAGACTTCGGCAGCTTGGAAAACACTCTGATATTTACAGCTTGGGTGCCGTGTTGTTCTATGCCTTGTGGCACAAGACGCCCTCTGCCTTCGATTGCGATTCTGCGGCTGTTTACGATTATGCGCAGATGACTTATGCCGCAAAGAAGTTCCAGGATCGTGTGTTTTCCGCACTCACAACGTTCTTCCATAAAACGCTGGCCAGCTATTATGCCGACCGGTATCAGAACGCAGATCAGGCAATCGAGCAGCTGCAGATCATTTTGCAGTTGTCAGACGAAACAAAGCCATGGCTTTTGTCATCTTCTATATCATCCCCTGTGTTTTTTACCGGACGAGAAGAAGCGTTGGCATCTCTGAATCAGCTTTTACACACGCCGGAACATCACATTTTCAATCTGTATGGCATGGGTGGCATTGGAAAAAGCACGCTCACGAGAGCCTATCTCGCGGAGCATCGTGTAGAATATGGCGCTGTTCTCTGGCTTTATGCGAGCGGAAACACAACGCAGGCGATTTGCGATGATAATCTCGTCCATGTGAATACAATCCAGAAGATGAGCGATGAATCGCTGGAAGACTACCTGCCAAGAAAGCTGCGTGCGCTAACCGAAATAGCCTCAAGTCAGCATGTGCTTGTGATTATAGATAATGTCTGCAAAGAGCATCTGAAAGATCTGCAGATGCTGCAAGGTGTCGGATGGGATGTTCTGCTTATTTCCCGTCCCATATTAGCCGATGGGCTTTTCCCGGCTCTGCGCGTTGAAGAATTGCCGCCAGAGCCGCTGGCGCTGCTTTTCCAGCGATATGCGCATGTGAAAATAACCGAAAAAACTGATGTGAAGGATTTTATCACCATTGCAAATACGGTTTATGGACATACGCTGACCATGGAACTGCTGGCGCGGCAGATTGCCCGAAGTTATCTCACTCTGCATGAAGCCGCTCAGATGGTGGAAGAAGCAGGCTTCCAAAGACTCCCCGGAGAGCGGATTGATTATATTCATGATCAGGATACATTTCTGGCTCCTTTGCACATTATCCTTGATCGTCTGGTTGAGATCGACCAGTTCTCTGATGCCGAAAAGCATCTGCTGAAAATCCTGTCCATTTTCGATCAGCCTGGTATCAAAGCCTCTTTGCTGCGCGAACTTACAGCCTTGCCAAACCTTGAAATGATCACCCGGCTGGAAGATTGCGGCTGGCTGAAAGTCGCCTCTCAGCGGATTGTATTCCACCCCATGATGCGGAAATATATCAGCGCATGGCCATGGGATGACACGACCCGTCGGGCGCTTGACGAGGCAATGAAACGGCTACATCACAAGATCAATCCACTGGAGAATCAACCGGACTTGGATAAGCAGTTTCCAGCTGATTATGGTCAGCTTTACGAGCTTCTCAGCGTTGCGGAGCAGCTTCTGGCTTTCGCAAAACCAGTCACGCCCGCAAGCCAGCTGCTGACATTTAGAATGCTGATGGATGCTCCGGTAGATGCAGATGATACGGTGGCGGGGAAAATGCTCCGGCTTCTTGAAAACCCTGCCGGCCTTAATCCCCGATGCGTGCTGCGCCTATATGAGACATGCGCTTTCACACTGGGCCGACTGGAATGCTATGACGATGCGCACGCTGTTCTCAAAGAGATGAAAGCGTACCTCAAAAAAAATCCCAGCCATTACTACATGTCATTTTATCACAGAGCGAGCGCGGTTATCCTCAACAATCAGTACGGACGCGATAAGAACAGCAAATGCTTGAAACATGAAGACGCGGCGATCAAACAAGCCCGTGCTTCCAGGCATCCGGACGCTAAAAAGCAGCTTGCAGCTGTTTTGATGAATAAAACGCAGACCTTGCTTGAAACGGGAAGCAAAATGAAACTCTGCTGCCAGATGCTTGAGGAATCTGCTCAGTTGCTTCATCCATACCCATACGGCTATGAGCATTATCATTTCGACTGTGTTGCCGCCATGTTTTTTGCAAAGGTTGGAGACGAGGAGACCGCTTTGGCGCACCTTCGGCGGGCGACTGATAATGCGTCCGCCACAAAGGATTCTATGCTATCTCTGATAGACCATATGCTGGATGAGGCAGCGATAACCTATATTGAACTTGGACGATTCCAAGATGCCATCGACACGGTGTCCCAGGCAATCGCTATGTGCGATGAACTTGAAAATGTCAAAAGATACAGAGAAACCCGATTTGACGCTACCCTGTTCCTTGGTAGAATCTATGCAATGACCGGGGAATACATCAAGGCTGAAGAAACTTTTGGAGAAGCAGAGAAAAGAGTATCCGATTCGCCGTATGAGTGGAAATTGCCGCTCTGCCCGAAGAGCATCCGGGAGAAGGCTGAAGCAGAAAGATACCAGCAGCATTGACTGGCGTTGAGAAGCATGAGCTTATGACGCAGGAGAAAGGGGGCGTGTTACAAGATGCAGGAAGTTTCTCGTATTATTCTTCGACGTCATTGATGACCGCCTTCTGTGGGTTGCCACATGAGAAGAGCAATATAGACCAACGCCTGAACAAGCAAAACAACCAACTGGAAGGCTTCCTTAACGGGGCCTTCCTTTTGCTTCTATACACATCTGCACCAATAAATCCATTTTTTCTGGCATGGATGATATGCTATGTTCGAGCGATGGAAATCATCACTCAGAACACTAAGCAGGAGGGATCAGAAATGAGTGGAGCGCAGATGGCCCATTTTTTGAAGCAGGTGGGCAACGGCAGCGAACTGGAAGGAATCGTCACTGTGTACCGTACAGGATGGCTTGTTGGCGCAGGTCAGCTGCTGACCGTTGTAATCGCGGCCCATGGTGTTTTTCGGCTTGGAAAATGGGGCTACGAAAAGCTGGTAGATTACTTGCAGGAGCGTGGTTACATCGTTGCTGCTGGCGAGGTGGTGTAACCGGCTCATGGAAAAACACAAGCAGACGCCTGGTACGACATACAAGGTCATCACGCAGGATGTACAGCAGGGAATTCTTGAGTACACATATCTTTTCCCCTATTGCATGAGGAAGTCCACGGTCAGCTCCAGTGTTTATCTGCCGGATTATGAACGGCGCGACACAGGAGGCTTCTTCAATGCACTGGTATGCAGTGAATGCGGCAAAACCGCCGCCGTCCGTTTCTGGCGTACTATGAAAATCAACTAAAACAAGGAGGACATATCCGATGAAAAAAATGATGGCTTTGGTTCTCTCCATTCTGGTTCTATTAGCCGGCTTCACAACCGCCATGGCTGTGGGCACGATTGATTTTTCAGGTTATTCTCTCGAAGAACTGCTTGAGATTAGCTCCGATTTAGCAGACGAAATCGCAAGTCGCCCCGGCGGAGAAAAGATTGTGCTTGGTGCCGGTCAGTATAAGATTGGCGAAAGTCTGCCTGCAGGTGTCTACAGCTTCAAGTTCGTCCAGAATGGAGACAGTGATGTTTCGAGAACCGATTACTACGTCTACGAAAGTGAATCCATGTACAAATACGATATTGATCGGCTATGGCTTGGTGACATGCCCAGAGTGGAGGGGGACTTCATGGGTGATGGTGAAACGCGGATCAGCCTTTATCCCGGTGAATACCTGAGCCTCCGATATAACGGCGCAGAAGTTGCTCGGGTTGGAAATGTGTCTGAACGCGGCAACGGTTATACGGCTCCAGCTGGAACCACTATTCCGAAGGGAAACTATACCATTGGTGAAGAAATACCTGCCGGAACATACAAGATTTATTTCAGCGGAACCACCACCTCGCGTGTGCGCGTCTTCCAAGATTCCCAGGAGGCAAGCAATACGTTCAATAAGGGCAAGGAGACCATTCTTGATTGGGATAATACAGAAGGAATCGTCACACTTAGTGAGGGCAACATCTTGCGGATCGAATACACTCCTATCATCATGACCAAGGGCGGCGGGTTCAGTTTCGACTAAATGGTATTCTTGCATTGCTCACCGTTGTGCTGAAACAGTCACTGGTGCTTTTCCCGATATTCGCTGGGTGTGCTGCCGACGTAGGTTTTGAACACCCTCGAAAAATGACTGGCGGAGGAAAAGCCGAGATAAGAACCGATGGCGGTCAGGGATTTATCCGAATAGCGGAGGAGGCGTTTGGCTTCCTCCGTTTTTTCTTTCAGGATGAAGTCCGTCAGGCTTTCGCCCGTCTCTTCCTTGAATTTTCGGGAGAGATATGGGCGGCTGAGGAACAACTCTTCTGCGATTTTCTCTGCCGTGATCGGTTCTGACATATGGTGCTGGATGTAGTTCGCCACATCCACGGTGAGCTTCGTGGGATGCTTGCCCAGATGCAGCCGCTCCACCCGCGCCGTGTAGTCCAGAATCATCCGATATTGCAGGTTCATGATCTCCTTCGGTGAAGACAGCAACTCGCACTGCTGAATATAGGAATCACTGTGGGAAAAGGCATCGTCCACATCCATGTCGCCCCGAATGGCGGCGCGGGAAACCAGCGTGGCGGTAACAATGAACGTATTCTGCCGCTGGCGAAAAAATTCGGCAAGCGGAATGTGACGCTGGCGAGCTTCATCCTCTACGCTATCGGCGGCGCAATCTGCTGGGCGTTCCCTACAAATATGACCATCATGCTGATTGGTCAGTTCATCAAAAACATCGGTGGACTGCCCTGCGCCTATGCGTTCATGGCGCTGTTCGCCGATGTGCTGGATCATCTGGAATGGAAAACCGGTTTCCGCCCGGACGGCGTTGCCATGAGCGTGTATAACATCATCGCCGTCGCCATGGTTGGCATCTGCACCGGCGTGTTTAACGGTCTGCTGGGGTCTGCGGGTTATATCGCCCCAGAGATCGTGAACGGCGTCACCATGGCAGCTGCCCAGTCCGACACGGTCAAGGGTGTCATCACCTTCGGCTTTGTGGGGCTGGAGGTATTCACCGGCGTGCTCCTTGCGTTGCTTCTGGTGTTCCTCAATGTGGAAAATGGCATTGAGAAAAAGCAGACGGAAATCAAGGCAAGGGAGGAAAAGTGAGACATCCCGCCATTGTGTTCTTCCAGACAGGGTCGAATGACTATGTTTCCCTGAAGGGAACAGCCGCGGAAAAGGTCGCCGCCTGCATGGACTATAAAAAGCAAATGTTTGCCGAGATTCATAAACAACTCCCGGTCGCAAAGCTGGTAGTCATGAGCAGTCTTCTTCTGCCCTGCCGCAGCGAATACCGGGAGCTCACCGAGGAAATCAACAGGGCGCTGGCGGCGCTCTGCGAAAAAACGGACTACCTCTGATTTGTGGACGCATCGGCGATGACATGGGACGGACAGCACTATGCAGATGAGCTATTTATCAAAGACGGCATTCACCTGAACCACGAAGGGCAACTCTTGTGGATGCGGGATTATATCCGCCCCATGATCGAAGCGCTGATTTCCGAATTTGATTTGACGCAGGTGCAAAAGGAGGGCTGAGAATGCAGGCGATTCGACTGAAAACGGAGCATTTATTTGACCCCGTTGGCGTAGACTTCGTCGCCCCCCGGCTTTATTGGAATTGCAGCGGCGGCAGGAAACAGACCGCCTATCAAATCCTTGCTGCCGATGACAGCGGCAGCACCCTGTGCGCCGCCATGTGCGTAAAATGGAGCGGCGCGCCCGTTCCGCCGAAAACGAAGGTTCTTTGGAAAGTGTGCCTTTGGGATGAGGATGCCGCGGTGGGCGATTGGAGCGAAGCGTCCTTTGAAACGGGCATCGGCGCATGGAGCGCCAAGTGAATCACCGGCAATTATACGGTCAATAAGGAAGAGCGCTATCCTGTGGACTGCTTCCGCAAAGTTTTTCGCGCCGCCAGTATAAAAAAGGCGCGGCTGTACATGACCGCCTGCGGATTATACGAGGCAGCCATCAACGGGCAGCGCGTGGGCGATTTCGTTCGCGCCCCCGGCATTACGGACTACCGCAAGCGGATACAGTACCAGACCTATAACGTGACCACCCTGCTGCAAGACGGCGAAAACACCCTGACAGTGCAGCTTGCCGACGGCTGGTATCGCGGCTCCTGCGGCGCGTGGGAGCTGAAAAATCAGTATGGCACGGAAACCAAGCTGCTGGCGCAGCTGGAGCTAACGCATACAGACGGCAGCGTGCAGACCGTCGCCACCGACGCAGGCTGGGATTGGTCGAACGACGGCCCTATCCGCTTTGCCGACAACAAGGACGGCGAGGTGGTTTATGCCAACAATGTCCCCTCCTATCAGGGAAAGGCAAAGGTCACAAACCATCCTGTTACGCCGGCTGCATCAAACAACGTCCCGGTCACGGAGCATGAGCGGCTGAAAGCAAAGCGGATTACCACCCCCTCCGGCAAGACCGTGCTGGACTTCGGGCAGAACATCGCGGGTTATGCGGAATTTACTGTAACCGCCCATATCGGGCAGAAAATCAAGCTGCGCTTCGGCGAGCTGCTGGACGAAAACGGTGAATTCACCCAGAAGAACATTCAGTGCTCCAGCAAAAAGATAACAACGCCCCTGCAGCAGGTCATCTACACCTGCAAAGAGGGCAAAAATCACTACAAGACCACCTTTGCCATCTTCGGTTTTCAGCATGTGCTGGTAGAAACCGATGTGGCATTTCAGTCGGAGGATTTCGCCGCCATTGCGGTATACTCCGACATGGAGTGCCCGGGCTTTTTGAAAGCTCCAACGCACTTCTCAATAAGTTTGTTGAAAACACCGTCTGGAGTGCCAAGAACAACCACGCCGACCTGCCCACAGATTGCCCGACCCGCGAACGTCACGGCTGGACGGGCGACGCGCAGATTTTCTTCAACACTGCGGCATATCTTTTTGACTATGCGTCTTTTGCACAGAAATATATGCGGGATGTGTACGACTGGCAGAAAAAAGACGGGAAGCTGCAGCAAATCGCCCCCTACGGCGGTGTGGATTTCTATATGTCCTTTATGGACGGAAGCGTCGGCTGGGCGGATGCGGGCGTGCTGATTCCGTATCGTTTTGGGAAGCTCTACGGGGATGACAGCTTAATTCGCCGACATTATGACGGCATGGTACGGTATGCAAGATTCATGATAAAACGCTGTACGCAGTTCACACCGCCGCGGCACCACCTGCCGCTGAAGGGCGAGGCGAAAAAGTACATTGTCAATTACGGGCATTCCTACGGAGAGTGGGCGGAACCGGCGGATGTATTCCCGGACAATTGGAAAAATATCTTCCTGCCTCATCCGGAGGAATCCACGGCCTATACGGTTTTTATCATGGAGCATATGATGGAAATCGCCGGGTATTTGGGAAAGCAGCAGGATAAAGCGCTGTTTGAAAAATACCGGGGCGGCTGCACGAAGGCATACCGTGAGCTTGTCACGCTGCCCGGCTACACCCTGGATACCAACCGGCAGGCAAAGCTCGTCCGTCCGCTGTATTTGCGCCTGCTGGACGAGAAGCAGGAAGCATTTGCAAAGCATCGGCTCGTTCAGGCTATGGAGAATTACCGCTGGCGACTCGGGACGGGCTTCCTTTCCACACCGTTTATACTGGATGTACTGGCGGATATGGATGAAAATCATGTTTCGGGCGGTGGAATCCACCGTTACCAAGGGGTACGGCGGCAAAAAGGACTATGATAATCCGAATTTCCGGATGCAGATGGCTTCCTCTGCCGGGGCGCCGATTCGCAGCATGATCATTTCCGGCGGCATGAAGGGTGGCGTGCTGCCCGGTATGCTGGAAATGGCGAACGGGCACTTCTTCCGTGGCATCTGGAAAATGCTTACGGGGGGAGAAAATGCCAAGTCTATACGCCTGCATGATGAACCTTGTGTTCCGCTGTATGGCGCAGGACAAGCCGAAGCAGCCCCACGACTATGCAGCGGAGCGAAAACGCAATGACCGAAAACCTCCAAGACCGCCTAAAGGCGTGACCGTCCGGCTTGGCGAATTGGGTGGGCTGTCGGCGGAGTTCGCAATCAAAAGGGAACGATTTTCTACATTCACGGCGGCGGATTTATTGTTGTTTCCGCGTGGGAGCGGCGGGCAGTCTGCCAGTATATCACAGCCAACTACGGCTATAACTGCGTGACTTTCAACTGCCGCCTTGCACCGGAAAATCTGTGGTCTGCCTCTTTGGAGGGTTGCCTGACCGCCTATGCCGCGCGCTTGAAAACCGGCGCTTCCCCGAAGGATGTCGTATTCATGGGGGAAAGCGCAGGCGGTACGCTGGTGTTGTCATTAGCGTTGCTGCTGAAGGAAAAGGGATTTCCCCAGCCGAAGCGTTGGTGTCTCTCTCCCCCTGTGTGACACAGGCTGATTGTTTCCCGTCCCACACTCGGAATTGCGGCAATCGTCTGCGTCGGCCACTATGTAGGATTTCTCCGAGCCTGCCGGTCCCCAAAAGACAGGCTACCGAACAAAGACTCTCTGTCTGGAATATAACGGCATCAGCTTGTACGGAAAGGCGTTGCTCCCGGATGGAGACGGGCCTTTTCCCACCGTCCTCTACGCCCACGGTGCGGAGAGCGATTACAAAGCAGATATGACCACGCTAAAAAGCCTTGCCATGAGCGGCGTTGCCTACTACACCTTTGATTTCTACGGCTGAACAAGCCGCAGCACCGTGCTGTAGGGCGTGCATTGGTTCCATGACGTTCCCAGAGACGTTGATGACTCCTATGAATGAACGGGCAGCAGCAAGGGAATGACGCAAGCAAATAGCGCAATCGAAGCTGGAAATTGTATCGCACGAAAAAGCTGCCGAGGATTTGCTCTCCTCAGCAGCTTTTTGCAGTCTATGGAAGGCTGGAGCACAAAGTCCACTTTCCCTTTATACTATTTCCAGATGAAAATGCGCCAAGATGCGCCGCGAATTTTTCATTCCGGCTAACGTGAATGAAACGCAGCGTAGCAGCGCTACGCTAAGTGGAATGAACGGACGCCAGAATGGAAAAGGCGCAAGCAGATGGTGCAGTTGAATCTGGAAATAGTATTACCCTTTCTGTGCCTGAATCTGCTCCCACTTTTCCTGCAAAAACAGCCAGCGCTCCGTGGCTTCGTCGAGTTCCTGCTGGGTTTTCGCCTGCGTGTCCATCAGCTCCGTCACTTTTGTGTAATCGCTGGCATTCGCGGCAATTTCCTTCTCCAGCTGCGCTAATTTCTCCTCCAGTTCCGCCACGCGGTTCTCAATCGTGTCGAAATCGCGCTGTTCCTTGTAGGAGAATTTCAGCTGCGTCTGCACGCGCACACGGGTGTCCTTCGGCTTTGCCGCGGCGGGCTGCTTCATATCCGCCATAGCTTCAGCTTTCGCTTCCTGCGCGTCGAGGTAGCTCTGGTAGCCGCCGATGTAAGGCACCATGTGCGCATCCTCCACGGCAAACAAGTGTGTCGTGATGCGGTCGAGGAAGTAGCGGTCGTGGCTGACGGCGATAATCGCGCCTTGGAAGGAGTCAAGGTAGTCTTCCAGAATGTTGAGCGTCGCGAGGTCAAGGTCGTTCGTCGGCTCGTCGAGAATCAGCACGTTCGGGGCAGCCATCAGGATACGCAGAAGGTACAGCCGCCGCTGTTCGCCGCCGGACAGGCTGGACACCTTCTGATACTGCATCTGCGATGGGAACAGGAACGTTTCCGCCATCTGCGACGCGGACAAATCCCCGTCGGGCGTGTAGACGTGGACGGCAACGTCCTTCACGGCGTCAATGATGCGTGTGTCGGGATCAAGCGCGGGACAGTGCTGCGCGAAATACCCGATGCGGACAGTATCCCCCTTCTCAATCACACCGGAGAGGGGCGGCAGCTCACCGCAGAGCGTGCGCAGGAGCGTCGTCTTGCCTGCGCCGTTGCCGCCAATAATACCCAGCCGATCATCACGCAGGAGCGTATAAGAGAAGTCGCGCACGAGCGTGTTTTCGCCGTAGCCGATGGACAAGTTCTCCCACGAGAGAATTTTCTTGCCCAGTCGGCTGGCGACGGATTTCATGGTAAGTTCGGCTTCCGGCGGTGCTTCTTTGATGGCTTCCGCCACCGCGTCGAAGCGCTGGATGCGCCCCTTCGCCTTTGTGGAGCGGGCAGGCGCGCCGCGGCGAATCCACGCCAGTTCCTTGCGGTAGAGGGATTTATTCTTGCGCAGGGTGGCAGCTTCCATTTCCTCGCGCTGAGCGCGTTCCTCCAGATAGCCGGAGTACGTCGTGTTGTAGATTTCCACCTTGCCGTCGCCGACCTCAAAGATGCGGCTGAACGCGCGTTCAAGCAGGTAACGGTCATGGGTGACGACAATCAGCGTCCCGCGGTACTTGAGCAGCCGGTCTTCCAGCCACTGCGCCATGTCAAGGTCAATGTGGTTGGTCGGCTCGTCGAGGAGCAGCACGTCGCTCTTGCGGCAGAGTGCGCCCGCGAGCGCCACGCGCATCTTCTGCCCGCCGGAAAGTTCCCGCACGGGCTGATTCAAATCAGCAAAGCCCAGCTGCGTGAGGATGGTCTGCGCTTCATAAGCGGCGGAGGACGGGTCTTCCCCTTGCCGCGCGGGCAGATAATCCAGTGCCGCCCGCGTGATGGTATCGTCCTCGCGGAGCACCGGCGTTTGCGGCAGATACGCCACGGACATGCCGCGCTTGACGCTGATTTCGCCGTGGTCGGGTTCTTCCTTCCCGCTGAGCAGGCGCAGGAAGGTGGATTTTCCCGCGCCGTTGCGCCCGACAACGCCGATGCGGTCGCCCTCGGAGATGGTCAGGAAAACGTTGTTCATCAGCTCTTTTTCGCTGTAAAAGATGGTTACGTCGCTAAAAGAATAGGCGCTTGCCACTGTTCAGTCCCCCTTGTCAGGGGGTATTCTATCATATTTGGGGGATTTGTGCAAGGGTAACACCGCACAAATGAGGTGGTCGGCTGACGAATGGATTTTTCGTCAGATGC
>OLPA01001211.1_pt1 | contig 22135 bp, 18 predicted proteins | sample 1672811 | NCBI WGS metagenome assembly OLPA01 (sample SAMEA3136726, study PRJEB25190) | human gut metagenome | biome: human gut; feature: human-associated habitat; material: faeces | place: Austria | collected 2013
AGAGCAGTGTAGCAATGAGTCCAAAGGCATTTGACCAGAAAGTAATATTGACTTCTACAAAGTCATTAAAGAGTGCAAAAACAGTAATGACAAGTGCAACTTTCAAAAAGAATAAAATTAATGCTAAGTTTGCAAAATTAACAGGTGCCAAGGGCTATCAGGTTCAGATTAAGAAAGGTGGCAAGACATATAAGTATTTTACAACAAAAACAAGCATTAAGGTTAAAGCCCCTAAGGTGTTCAAGAAAAAATACAACGTTAGCTTCAGCTATGATATAGATAACTATACATCAAAGATTGAAGGAAAGCCTGCTTATATTTCAGTAAGACCATACAAGATTGTAAAGAAAAATAAAAAGTCTTATGGTAAGTGGAGCGAAAAGATCATTTTAACAAAATAAAATAATAAAATAATGCAAAGCCCTTGGAAATTATGTAAAATTAATTTCTGAGGGCTTTGTAATCGGGTCTACGAAAAAAAATTTAAAATTGATGCAATATTTTTTGAAAAGCCTTCGTTCTATATATATCAAACAAAATAAATCAAAGAGAAAACAGGAGGAGATTAAGATGAGAAAATCAAAATTTTTATCAGTATTAACAGCAACAACTTTGGCATTAACATTAGCAGTTCCAACAGTAATGCCATTAGAATTAACAACAGGAGTAGTAAAGGCAGTGGAAGTTACAACTACAGCACCTAGTCAGAAAATTGAAGGGCGTTGTGGTGACAATGCCATTTATAGCTACGATGAAGCAACTCGAACATTAACGATTAGTGGAACAGGTGCTATGTGGAATGGCGCTAATTATTCACGTTTAGGCACTGTTGACAAAATTGTAATAGGAAATGGAATTACAGTAATTGGTGAAGACGCTTTTGCACAATTCGAATTCGTTGGCAGTGCTAAAATATCAGATACAGTAACAACAATTAAGGGTAACGCATTTAAAGATTTAAAATCAATTACAATTCCAAAAACAGTTAGAACAGTTGAGACAGATGCTTTTTATGGTGTAGGAAAAGTTGTAGTAGAAGGAGATATGAATAATTTCCAGTATGGGGCATTAGGTGATGAAGTACAGGAAGTTCAGTTAAAAGGAAGTGCCGAAACATTAGGTCTTGCATTAGCAAAAGTAGATGACCCAACAGTTACAATTGCTAAGGATAATAACAGATGCAGAATCGCAAATAGGTGTTTATTATCATCTGACGGTAAAACAGTTTACTACTGCATTTCAGATGACTACACATACATTTCAGGTAACTACACAGTAACAATTCCTGATACTGTAGTAACAATTAAATCAGCAGCTTTTTATAATCAGATAATTTCAGAAGTAAAATTAGGCAAGAATGTAACAACTATTGAACCATATGCATTTGCAGAAACACCAGTATCAAAATTAACTACAAACTCAAAGTTAAAGAAGATTGGCAGATGCGCATTTAAGGAAACAAATTTAAAGAAAGTTACATTAAAGAGAATATGAATACAGAAGATCTTTCTATTGATATTCCTAAAGGAAAAGTGTTTGTCATGGGGGATAATCGTAATCATTCTTTAGATTCTAGAAAATTAGGCTATTTTGATTTTGATAATGATGTCATTGGTAAAGTCTTTTTTAAGATTCCTTTATAGGAGTCTTTTTTTGTATAGATATGTAATAAAAAAATATCTATATGATAAACAAGTCTTAATTGTATAATTTTAAGCAAAAAAATCGAAAAATAAATCATATTTTTACTGTTTTTATTTTGCTTGTGAAAAAAATTATGGTAAGATAATGTCAATCAATAAGGCAATTTATGGGGAATCTTATTGGTGGAAAGGATGATAAAATGTCATATAAATTTAAAATTACTAGAGGAAATGCAATTCTTAACTTTTCAGAAGAATACTGTCAATCACGTTGTGAGTTGATTGAAAGCGAATCTTTTGCGCGTGTACTTAAAGGGTATATACACGATATCAAAAGAAAGAAAACAACAGCTTATGAATACTTGAGAGAAGTTCAAAAAGAAAGTATTGATATTGTTGATGATTTAAGAACGGTTTTTAGATTATTACTCGTTATGGATCCTAAGGAATTAGCTTCAATTTATCCTAAATTTGCTCCATATTTTAGAGATATGGATGAATTTACACAAGTAATTGAAGATGTCTATTTATTCTGGCGTCGTTTACAACGTTATAGTGTGGTTTATAATGAAGAATCAAGAGGGGGATATCAAAACGTTCAATTCGCTGATGCACAAGTTAACTTTGAAGCGCTTGTTTTATCAGTTTATCGTTCAGTTAAAAATAAATGTATTGGAAACGCAGAAAATGTTTTACGTCAAATTACTGCAGGTGTCAATGCAGGGTTACGTGTTTCAAATATGCGTTCATTTTTACCATATGAATATCGTTGTTTAGACAATATTCCATTTATTGAATCAGTTATTATTCATCCACCTTTTATTACATATTCAAAACGTAATAAAAGAGATGGTGTTTTCCCTGAAACAAAGAAAAACCCACTTGAAGATTTAAAATTTGATCCAGATCAATGGTTCTGTTATCCTGCGAAAGTAGGAGATCTATTATGTTTTGTTTATTTCAATGTCGCTTATATGGCACAAGGTGTTACTTTATGTAACTTATTCCAATTAGCAACTGAAGAAGAATATCGTAATAGAAAACCAGATATGATTTATGTTTATGGATATGAAGATGGTAAAAAACATCAATATTTCTATCAAGATGATGAAAATGATATGATGGTTGCTTTACTTTCAGCAAACGATGAATTTGATTATTTCGGTTACATGAAGAAAATGATGCTAACATTACACAATGTAAGAAAAATCAATAAAAAACAACTTCCAATCCATGGGGCAATGGTTCAAATCACTTTACAAAGTGGAGAAACAAAAAATATCGTTGTTATGGGTGATAGTGGAGCTGGTAAGTCTGAAACAATCGAACAAATTAAAGTTTATGGAGCAGCTTATATCAGAGATTTAATCACTGTTTATGATGACATGGGGTTATTATCATTAGACGAAAAAGGAACTGTTAAAACATCAGGTACAGAAATTGGGGCTTTCGTAAGACTTGATGATTTAGATGCAGGTTATAGTTTTAAAGAATTAGATAGGTCTGTTTTCATGAATCCTGATAAAGTCAATGCTCGTATCGTTATTCCAATTACAGAATATAAAGATGTAGTTGCTAAGCATGATGTTGATATGTTCTTATATGCAAACAATTATGAAGAAGATGGAGATTCATTAAGTTTCTTTGATAATGTTGATGATGCTCTTAAAGTCTTCAGAGCTGGTAATCGTATGGCTAAAGGAACAACAACTGAATATGGTTTAGTAGGAAGCTACTTTGCAAATCCATTTGGACCTGTACAAAGACAAGATCAATGTGAACCATTATTACAAGATTATTTCCAACGTATGTTTGATCAAGGGGTTAAGGTTGGACAATTACGTACTCGTTTAGGAATTAAAGGTAATGAACATAATGGTCCTAAAGAAGCAGCTACTGAAATCTTAAAATATATTACAGGTGAAAAAGAATTAAAAATGTTAGAAGATGATGAATAATCATCTTCTTTTTTTATATTTTATACTATGGAAAAGAAAAAACGTTGGTTAATTAATTTTTTATATTATGGAATTATTTTAAGTATAGGATGTTTGATAGTTTATATTTTATTTAAAAAATGCCTGATTGTCGTTTTAAGTTATTTATCCGCTATTTTATTAAAACCTTTTATTGACTTGATATTAGAAAAATTGCATATAAAAAATAAAGTTTTTTCAATAATTATGACAATCATCATTTTTATTCTTTTGTATACTTGTGTCTTTCTCTTTGTTTTCTTTTCATGTCTTTTTTTTATTAAAACACTTTCTTTTCTACCAAGCTTTATAGAAACGGTTTATCAAGAACTTCTTAGCCATCAATATCTCATTTCTTTTTTTACGCAATTTTATCAACAAATTCAAACTCTCATTCAAAATATTCTTTCAACAAGTATTCATTATGTATTATCGTTTGCGATGAATATGATTCATTTTATTGCTTGTCTGTTTATTCATTTCTTTCTAACAATACTTTTTTTATTTCATCAATCACTTATTCAAAGAAAAAAAGAAAATCTTTATACGACCCTTATATCTTCTTTTACAGAGACGTTTATTATCATTATAAAAACATATAGTATTTTATTTGTTATCACATTTATAGGGCTTTTTTTAGGCTTTCAAGTGATAGGAATCAAACAAGCATTGAATCTTTCTTTTTTTATTGCCTTCTTTGACTTTTTTCCAGTATTAGGAATTGAGATGATTATGTTTCCTTGGATCATTACTCTTGCTTTATTAAATCAAATATCTCTATCATTAAAACTATTAATTCTTTATGGGATCATTGCTCTGATAAGGAATATTTTAGAACCACATCTTTTATCTAAAAAAATCAAAATACCAGCTCTCTATATGTTTGTTGCTATGTATCTGTTTATGAAATTGATAGGTATTTGGGGGTTTATGGTTGCACCTTTTGTTTTGTTAGTTTTAAATAATTTTAGACAAAAAAATAATTTTCAAGAGATTTACAAAATAATTAAAAAAAGTCTTTGAAATTTATATATGTTTTGTTATAATAGTCGTGCAACAATGTCTAGGATATGCGAATACTCAACGTATAGCTTGGATATTGCCAAGAAATTAACATATGGAGGATAAAAGAAATGTTAACAAAACAAGAAAAACAAGCTATCATGAAAGAATATGCTACTAAAGAAGGAGATACTGGTTCTCCAGAAGTACAAATCGCTGTATTAACTGCAGATATCAACAAATTAAATGGTCACTTCAAACAACATCCAAAAGATAAACACTCAAATAGAGGTTTATTAAAGAAAATTGGTAGAAGAAGAGATTTATTAAAATACTTAAAAAATAAAGATATCGAAAGATATGCTTCTTTAGTACAAAGATTAGGATTAAGAAGATAGTTAAAAAAGCGCTTAGGCGCTTTTTTGTTAAAAGAATAAAAGGATAAAAAAACTCTATGAAATAGGAATCATAGAGTTTTCTTTTTATTCAACTGTAACTGATTTAGCTAGGTTACGTGGTTTATCAACATCACAACCTTTAAGACCAGCTGCATAGTAAGCAATCAGTTGTAAAGGTACAGCAACTAAAACAGATTGTAAGATTGGATCAACGTCAGGTAAGATATATGTTTCTTTAACATTTCCTACTTCTTGTCCATCGATTGTAAATAAGATAACATTAGCACCACGAGCAATTGTTTCTTGAATGTTAGAAATTGTTTTAGCAGCAATATTTGGTTGTGTTGCTACAGCAATTACTAAACTTCCTTGTTCAATTAATGCAATTGGACCATGTTTTAACTCACCTGCAATATAGGCATCAGCATGGACATATGAAACTTCTTTTAATTTTAAAGCTCCTTCTAAAACAGTAGCATAATCTAAACTTCTACCAATATAATAAGCATCTTTTAAATCTTTTAAATAAGATGCATAATGTTCAAATGTTTTTTCATCTTTTAAGATGTTTTCAATATGTTGAGGTAATGAAGCAATACCTTCAATAATACGTTTATAATCTTCATTTTCATTTCCTAAAGCTTGAGAAATATACATACCAAGTAATAATAAGACAATTAATTGTGTTGTATAAGCTTTTGTTGAAGCAACAGCAATTTCAGGACCAGCACATGTATAAATTGTATGATCAGCTTCACGAGAAATAGATGATCCTAAAACGTTTGCAACTGCAATTGTTGTACATCCTTTTTCTTTAGCTAAACGTAAAGCAGCCATTGTATCAGCTGTTTCTCCTGATTGAGAAACAAAGACACACATTGTTTTTTCATCAACGATAGGATCACAATATCTAAATTCACTGGCAACTTGAGTAAAAGTAGGGATTCCTGTTAATCTTTCTAAAATGTTTGCCCCTGAAAGGCAAGCATGATAAGCTGTTCCACAAGCAACAAAGTAAGCTTTGTTGAAAGTTTTGAATTTATCATGAATGGCATCAAGCTCAGGCAAAACGATACGATCTGTTCCTTCAACACGTCCTCTTAAAGTTTCAGCAATAGCATAAGGCTGTTCATGAATTTCTTTTAACATGAATGTATCATAACCACCTTTTTGAGCAGCTTCATTATCATAAGGAATAGTAGTGATTTCTTTTTCGATAGGATTTCCGTATTGATCAAAGAAAGAAACATTTCCTTTATTTAAAATAGCGATTTCATAATCTTCTAAGAAATAAACATCTTTTGTATAATCTAAAATAGCTGGAATATCACTAGCAGCGACAGAAGCATCAGCTGTTTTTCCAATAACTAATGGACTGTCTTTTTTAGCGATAAAGACTTTATCAGGCTCAATTGTTGAAACAATACATAAAGCATAGCTTCCTTCAATTCTTGTAATAACTCTTTCTAATGCTTTTTGTAAATCTTTTTCTTTTTTATAATAATAATCCATCATATGAACAACAACTTCACTGTCTGTTTCAGAATGAAATTGATATCCTTGTAAAATTAAGATTTCTTTAAGTTCTCTATAATTTTCAATAATTCCATTATGAACTAAAGAAATAGTCTCATCATTATTAGTATGAGGATGAGAGTTTAAATTTGATGGGATTCCATGAGTAGCCCATCTAGTATGACCAATCCCAACATGACCTAAAACATTTTCATCTTTTAATAAATCTTTTAAATTTTGAAGACGACCTTTAGCTTTTTTTGTAAATAAATGGTTCCCTTCAATTGTTGTAATACCCGCTGAATCATATCCACGGTATTCTAGTTTTTCTAGCCCTTGAAGTAAGAATGGTAGGGCTTCTTTGTTTGCACTAATGGCAGTAATTCCACACATAAAAAAATCCTCCTTTATATATTTATATGTGTGGTTATAAAAAAGAGGATACCGGATGAATTTGTTTTACAATCACTTGTAGTTTTTGTTCATCGTTTAGGTAGTATCATACCTCTAGACCATCCGCCGAATTTTTCGATAAGTCTAGTCCTCGTCAACTGCAATGCAGTCCTGGCGCTCTATTTTCAAATCTCATTTTATAACCGCATCTATTATATAGAGTACTTATTTATAAATCAACTACAAATTTTTTAAAAAAAGAAGAAAAAAAAGAAGAAAAAATGATTTTTTTAGGCGATATAATAATGGAGGTATTTTTATGGAAAATAAAAAAAGTGAGATGTCTGTAGAATATAACATGGACGAAATGAAAAAATCATTAAAAAAATTGAAAGAAACAGAATGCTATGATGTAGAAAAGTATACCTATTCTTTGTTGCATCAAACAAGACAATTAGAATATTTTTATTGTCAATTAGTTGAAGAAGAGAATCCAGAACCTGATCAAACTTATTATCATGTTTCTCGTCGACCTATGGTTCACCAAATGGCCTATTTTAATATTGGTAGAGGATTTCCTAAAGAATTGATGGATGGGCATTGGTGCTACGTTTTAAAAGATTTTGGATCGAAAATGCTCGTTATTCCCTGTACATCTATTAAAGAAGATTCGCCAGAAGCAACTGAATATGAATTAGATATTCGTGCAAAAATAAGAAAATATCCAATAAGGAGTCGTATGCAGTTGAGTGATATGCGTGTTGTTGATCTTCAAAGATTAGATATTAGAAAAAGATTTTGCAATGTAATTACAGATAAAAAAGAAATAGAAAATCACATAAAACATATTATTTTTGATGAAGATGATGAATATTAAAAGGTCTCACGAGGGAGACCTTTCTTTTATCTTATAAATTTAACAATCTCTTAGTATCTCTAGCGATAACTAATTCTTCGTTTGTTGGAATAACGTAAACTTTAACTTTACTATTTGGCGTAGAAATTAAACGATCACCTTTACCATTAACGTTTGCATCATCATCAATTTCAATACCTAAAGCTTCAGCTAATAAATTACAAATTTCTTTTCTTGCAAAGAATGAGTTTTCTCCAATACCTGCTGTAAAACAAATAGCATCAACTCCACCTAAAGCAATGAAGTAACGACCAATATAAGCAATAACTCTTCTAAAGAAAATATCCAAGGCAAGTTGCGCTCTTTCATTACCGTTGGCAGCAGCTTCTTGTACATCTCTAAAGTCACTTGATACACCAGAAACACCAAGTAATCCAGATTCTTTATTAAGCATCTTGATGACTTCTTTCATATCTAAACCAACTTCTTCGATTAAATAATCGATAACTGAAGGATCAACATCTCCAGAACGTGTTCCCATCATAATACCAGCAAGAGGTGTAAATCCCATAGATGTATTGATTGATTTACCATCTTTAACAGCAGTTAAAGAACCACCAGCTCCTAAGTGAGCAACGATAATACGTGAGTGTTCAGGGTTTCCCATCATTTCACGACAACGAGATGAAACATAGAAATGGCTTGTTCCATGAGCACCGTATTTACGTACTTTGTTTTCTACATAATATTTGTAAGGAATTGGATAAATATAACTTTTTGGTTCTAATGTTTGATGGAAAGCTGTATCAAATACAGCAACAGCACCAGCATTAGGAATAGCTTCTTTAAAAGCATAGTATCCAGTTAAATGAGCAGGATTGTGTAAAGGGGCTAATGATTTTAATTCATCAATTTTAGAAACAACATCTTCATCAATAATGACTGATTGATCAAAATAAGCACCACCTTGGACAACACGATGTCCAACACCTTTGATTTCATCTAGGTCCTTAACGATTTCTTTTTTGATTAAAGTGTCTAATAAAAGTTGAACAGCAACTTTATGGTTTTCGATTGGTAAAGTTGTGACATCTTTTTCTCCATTATACTTAATAGTAAAAATAGAATCTTCTAAACCAATTCTTTCAATAACACCAGAAGTAATAACAGTTTCATCATCCATTTCAAATAATTGGAATTTTAAAGATGAACTTCCAGCGTTTACGGAAATAATTTTTGACATAACATTCAAGTCCTCCTTATTAATACTTTTCTATTATAACACCGACAAGGAAGAAAAAACTATAAAAAGATTGAAAAAAAGAAGAGATTGATTTATAGTAAGACTTGCCAGGGGCGCAAAATGCTGAGAAAGGTGAAAACCTTGTCCCTTATAATCTGAACTAGGTAATGCTAGCGTAGAGAGTGCAAAATAGTTTATTTGCCTTTTTGCGTATGTAAAAAGGTTTTTATTTTGCCTCATTTAAAGGAGGATGACTATGGAAATTAAATTAACTACGAAGAATATGGCTTATATGGCAATGTTTGCGGCAATGCAAGTTGTTTTAGAATATTGCACAAAATTTTATGAGATGCCAAAAGGTGGTAACTGTGCTTTTTCACTTGTTGCAATTATTTTATGTGGCTATTTGATGAATTGGGGTTACAGTTTGATTGTTTCACTTGTTTGTTTAGGTCTACACTTTGCTTTAGGACTTGCAACATTTTATGGTCCTTTATCGGTAATCTTTGATTATTTATTACCAATGGTTTTAATTGGACTTACACCACTTATTCCTTTATTAAAGGTGGGTAAGTATGAATTACCTGTTGGAATTATCGTAATGGGTGTTTTAAAAACAATTTGTCATTTGATTTCAGGATGGTATGCTTTCCAAACACCATTAAAAGCAAATTTGGTATATAACCTTCCATATAATATCGCGACAATTATTGCTTGCTTTATTTTATTTGTTCTTTTATATCCAAGACTTAAAAAAGCAGTTCATTTATAAGACTCGTTTCGAGTCTTTTTTTTCTTTGAAAGAAAGATGAATTTGTGTATAATGTAAATGTTAATAAGGAGTCGTTTGTTGTGGAAGATATTGTAGGAAAGAAAATCTTAATACATGGATATAAACATAATGGTAAAATACATAGATGTTGGTCAAAGGGACTTGTTTTACAAGAAACGGATGATCATTACATTGTTATTAATAATCGGACATTGGTGACAGAATCAGATGGCAGAATGTGGCATACACGTGAACCTGCTATTTGGTATATGCCCAAACATAAATGGTACAATGTAATTTGTATGATTAGAAAAACAGGAGTGTATTATTATAGTAATATTGCTTCACCAACTTTATATGATGGAGAGGCTTTAAAATATATTGATTATGATTTAGATTTAAAAGTATTTCCAGATGGAAACTATCGCATTTTAGATCAAGAAGAATATCGTCAACATGCTCGTGAAATGGGCTATAGTGATGAATTAGACAAAATTTTAAAGAAACAACTAGATGTTTTGATTGATTTAGCGGTAAAAAAGGGAGGACCATTTGATCAGAATTTTACTAAGAAATGGTATGGTTTTTATCAAGATTTAAAAGAGGGTTATTATGGAAAAAGTGATTACTATAAATAATAGAGATGAAACATTAGCTTTTGGTGAATATTTAGGAAAATTACTAAAACCGCATATGTTATTGACACTTAATGGTGATTTGGGTGCAGGCAAAACAACCTTTACTAAAGGAATAGGAAAGGGTTTAGGAATTAAAAGAATTATTAATTCACCAACTTTTACAATTTTAAAACAATATCAAGGAAATTATCAATTATCTCATTTTGATGCTTATCGCTTAGAAGGACAAAGTGAAGATTTAGGCTTTGAAGAAATTTTTGATAGTGATGATATTTGTGTGGTTGAATGGCCAGAATTTTTAGAAGATATTTTACCTCAAGAACGTTTAGCAATGACGATAAAAAGAATCGATGATGATCATAGAGAATTTATTTTAAAACCAATTGGTAAAAAATACGAAGAACTTGTAAAGGAGATTGAATATGAAAACAATTGTCATGGATAGTGCTAATAAGTATTTAGTAGTAGCTTTATATGAAAATCAAAAATGTTTAGCTTCTTTACAAGAAGAAGGAAATCGAAAGCAATCTGAGTATGCAATCGTTTATTTACAAAAATTATTACAAGAAAATCATTTAAAAATGAGCGATTTTGATGAAATGGTCATTACTATTGGACCGGGTTCTTATACTGGTGTACGTGTTGCTTTAACGATTGCGAAAACATTAAATGCAACGATGAATATTAAGGTAAAAACTGTTTCTTCTTTAAAGGCGATGGCAGGAATGAAAAAAGCTATTTCTATTTTAGATGCAAGAAGCCATAAATTATTTCTAGGAATTTACAATGAAGGAAAGGTTATTGTTGATGATTGTTTAATAAATATTGATGAATTTGAAAATTATCAAAAACAATATACTGATTATGAAATTGTTGGTGATACACATTTAGTAGGAATACCTGAAAAAGAAGTGGATCTTGCCAATCATATTTATACACTTTCTACTTTAGAAAAAGAAATAGAAAATGTTGATGGTCTTGTTCCAAGATATATTAAGGAAGTTGAGGCTAAAAAAATATGTCAATAAGAGAAATGAAAGTTGATGATTTAAAAAGAATTGTAGAATTAGAAAAAGATCTTTTTTTATCACCATGGAATGAAGTAGATTTTATACATGAATTAAAAGAAAACCCTATGGCGGGTTATTATATTCTTGAAAAAGAAAATCAAATTATTGGATACATAGGATTATGGTTTTTAGGTGATCAATGTCAAATTACAACAATTGCGACGGATCGACATTTTCAAGGACAAGGGTATGCAAGCCAACTGATGGAATACGCTCTTGAAAAAAGTGAAGAATTACATTATCAAAATGTTAATTTAGAAGTACGTGTTTCAAATGTAAAAGCAATTGCTTTATATCAAAAATTTGGGTTTAAAAATGTTGCTGTTAGAAAAAGATACTATAGCAATGGTGAAGATGCGTATTTAATGATCAAGGAATTGGAGGGATAGAGATGTCATTATTACTAGCAATTGAATCAAGTTGTGATGAAATGGCGATGGCTGTCTTAAAAGATCAAAGAGAATTTTTAAGTAGTGTCGTGGCAAGTCAAATCGACATACATGCAATGTATGGTGGTGTTGTCCCTGAAATTGCCAGCCGTAAGCATGTTGAATGTGTATCTGTTGTTTTAAAAGAAACGTTAAAACAAGCAAATATAAAAATGGAAGACCTTGATGCTATTTGTGTAACAAAAGGTCCAGGACTTGTTGGCTCTTTACATATTGGTTTACAAGTCGCTAAAACACTTTCTTTGGCTTATGATAAACCATTAATTGGGGTTCACCATATTGCAGGGCATATTTATGCAAATAATTATGAAAAAGATATTGTTTATCCAGCACTATGTCTTGTAGTCAGTGGTGGGCATACAGAGCTTGTTTTGATGAAACATCCTTATTCTTTTGAAGTGATTGGTGAAACTTTAGATGATGCTGTTGGAGAAGCATATGATAAAGTGGGAAGAGTTTTAAATCTTCCTTATCCAGGAGGACCGGTTTTAGATAAAATGGCTCATTTAGGAAAGGCAAGTTATCATTTACCTAAACCATTAGATGATGATAGTTATAATTTTAGTTTTAGTGGTTTAAAATCAGCAGTAATCAATTTAGCACATAATCATAGACAAAAAGGTTTAGAAATCAATCAAAATGATTTAGCAACGTCTTTTCAAAATGTTGTTGTTGATGTTTTGGTCGATAAAACGATTCGAGCTGCTAAAGAATATGGTGTTAAAGAAATTATGTTAGCTGGTGGGGTTTCTGCTAATAGGGGTTTAAGAGAAAAGATGAAAGAGCAAGTTGCCATGTTAGAAGACGTACAATTGTCTCTTCCACCAATGAAATGTTGTACAGATAATGCAATGATGATTGCTTTAGCAGGAAAAGTTATGTATGATAATAATAAGTTTAGTGATTTATCGCTTGGCATTAAACCACATCTTGATTTAGAATTAGAATCAATAGGAGGGGATTAGTGTGGAGAAAAAAATATCAAAAGCGACAATGTCCCGTTTTCCTGTTTATTTAAAAGCGCTTAGAAAAATGCAACATGAAGGAAAAGAAACATGTTTATCGAGTGAATTGTTTGAAATTACAGGAATACAAGATACAACAATTAGGCGTGATTTTACATATTTATCAAAAACGGATAATTTTGGTAGACGTGGAAGAGGCTATGATGTTAAACATCTTATAGATGGTTTAAGTGAAGTTTTAGGTTTACGATTAGATGAACCTATTATTTTAATTGGGGTTGGCAATTTAGGAAGTGCCATTTTAAAATATAATCGTTGGCAATATACAGTAGGTAAGATTGTTTGTGGTTATGATATGGATAAAAATAAAGAAGGGGAAAGATTTGGTGTGAAAATTTGTCATATTGACAAGTTGGAAGAAACTTTTCCAAGTGATTGTAAAATTGCTATTTTGGCGATTTCAGAAAATGTTCAAGAAACAGTGGATCGTTTAATGAAATTAGGCATTAAAGGAATTGTAGATTTTACGCATAGTCATTTTATGGTTCAAGAAGGCGTTGAAGTCCAAACAGTAGATGTTGTGGTAGCTATTCAAGAATTAGTAATTAAAATGAAATCAAATGATCAAGAATAGGGAGAGAAAAATGTTTGAATTTATTACAGTAAGAGAATTATATGAATTATATATCAATGATAGAGACCAATTAGATGGTATTGAATATGTTGAATTACAAGGGTGGATCCGTACAAATAGAAATAGTGGGAAAGTCGGATTTTTAGCTTTAAATGATGGAACATATTTTAAAAATGTACAAGTTGTTTATTTAGATGAAATTATTGATAATTATGAAGAAGCTTCTCATATTTCTACAGGAAGTGCTGTTAAAGTAACTGGTAAATTAAAATTAACACCAGATGGAAAACAACCTTTTGAAATTGAAGCAACACATTTAGTGGTTGAAGGAACTTGTGATGAAGATTTCCCATTACAAAAGAAAAGACATTCTTTTGAATACATGAGAGAAATTCCTCACTTAAGACCAAGAGCAAATACTTTTTATGCAATCTTTAGATTAAGATCTGTTTTATCAATGGCTATTCATGAATTCTTCCAAAACCAAGGATTTGTTTATGTCCATACACCAATCATTACTTCAAATGATGGTGAAGGTGCTGGAGAAATGTTTAGAGCAACAACAATCGATAATACAGAATTTGATAAAGATTTCTTTGGAAAAGAAGCTTATCTTACAGTTACAGGACAATTACATGTTGAAGCTTTTGCTTTAACATATCGTGATGTTTATACATTTGGACCTGCCTTTAGAGCGGAAAATTCAAATACTTCAAGACATGCTAGTGAATTCTGGATGATTGAACCTGAAATTGCTTTTGCTGACTTAGAAGATGATATGGATTTAATTGAAGATATGGTTAAATACTGTATTGATTATGTCTTAGATAATGCACCAGAAGAAATGAAATTCTTTGAAAGCATGATTGATAAAGAATGTATCAAACGTATCAAAGCAGTTAGAGATAGTGATTTTAAACGTATGACTTATACAGAAGCAATCGATTATTTATTAAAAGCAGATGTTAAATTTGAAAATAAAGTAGAATGGGGTATGGATTTAAATTCAGAACACGAACGTTATATCTGTGAAAAAATTGTTGGTGGACCAGTATTTTTAACAGATTACCCTAAAGAAATCAAAGCATTCTATATGCGTTTAAATGATGATGGTAAAACAGTAGCTGCTTGTGATTTACTTGTTCCAGGAATTGGTGAACTTGTTGGTGGATCACAACGTGAAGAAAGATATGATGTCTTAGAAAAAATTATGGATGAAAAAGGAATGGCCAAAGAAGGATTACAATGGTACATGGATCTACGTCGTTTTGGTGGATGTAAACATGCTGGATTTGGTTTAGGATTCGATCGTTTCTTAATGTATTTAACAGGTATGCAAAATATTAGAGATGTTGAACCATTCCCAAGAACTCCAAGAAATTTAAAATTCTAAAAGCCTATTCGTTAGGCTTTTTTTTGTGTATAATATGTGGGAGGTGACACACATGAATGAATATGATTTGATGAATCTCTATTTTAATTTTATTTTTAAAGACGGTAATAAGTCATTTAGGAATGTGTATGCAAGTTACGAACAACTTGGAGAATTTAAAAATTGGTTAACAAAACAAAATATAAAATTTCCATTTGTACATCAAATTCAAAAAAATGAATGTGAGTTACTTTTTAGAAGTAAAAACTTTGAAACCTATGATACGGCTTTTAAAACAAGTTATGCACATGATTTTCATAAATATATAGCAAAGGAAAAAGAAAAATATCAAGTCATTTTATTATCGGGAATCGATCAGCAATTCTTGGAAAATTTTGATAATAGTTATAATCATGATTTGATGCGCGTTTTTTGTATAAAAAAGGCATTGAAAGAAGATATCTCTTTATATGGACCTTTTCATCTGTTTTTAAATGCTCTTTATCAAATAGATCGTTGGCCTGGTGTTTTTATATTTAAAGGAGAGCAAAGTGTTTTTTATCCTGTAAAAAACATAGAGGAAGTAAAAGAATGTTTTAGACTAATAGAAACAAATAAGATTTTTGAAAAGAAATGTCAAACAAATGAAGATCAATATTTTATACAACTAAGTGATCTTCATTTAGGAACAAAGAAAACAGACAATGGACTTATTGTATTACAGGATAGTCTAGATGAACTTTATCATATGCTTCCTCATGATCATCAACTTAAATTTTTGATTACGGGTGATCTAATGAATTCGCCTAATCGTAAAAATATGTATGCAGCCTCTCATTTTATGAATCGTTTAAAAAGGAAATATCATAGTGATGTAACGTTTGTTTTAGGAAATCATGACGTCATTGTTTATGGCTTGAATCTTTTAAAAAAACAAAAGACAAAAGTGGTAGCTTATTTGCTAGGAGAAAATATTAAAGTTTATCCGGATGTTAAAATGATTGTGATCAAAATAGATTCTACTTCTCAAGGAAATCTAGCAAGGGGAATGGTCGGGCAAAGACTTTTACAAGAAATTGAAGATGAGTTATTATCTATTAATCATTTAGAGGATTATACTTTGATTGCTATGATGCATCATCATTTAATGCCACTTAGAAAAGATGATTTTTTGAAAATAAAATGGAATGAAAAACTATTCATGGGGAAAATTGCTGACTCGACAAAAGCCCTTGTGGATGCTCAAGATGTAATGTATTGGTTAGAAAAACATCATGTACGTTATATTTTCCATGGACACAAGCATATTCCTTGTGTTGTAAAAAAAGGAAATACATATATTATGGCAGGAGGTTCTTCTTGTGGAGGAGGTACCAGAGAAAGAAAAAGCAGTTATTTAAGTTATAATTTATTGAAATATAATCGTAAAGATCAAGCGTTTAAGTATTGTTTTGTATTCTATGATGATCTTACAAAACAAGAAAGACATCGTGTAAAAATAAAATTATTTATGGAGGATCAAAATGAAGTTAGTAGATAAGATGAAAGATGAAAATTTAGGACTTGCAATCCTATATAACTTTACAAAAGGGTATGGGCATGTTCCAATGAGTGTTTATGATGTAGTTTTACCATTTCTTTATCATGATGGTTTTAGAAATCATTTATTTGAAGGGGTTGAAGTAGAAGAAGCCCTTACTAAATGTGTTCAAGAGGATGCTTCTTTTATTCAAAATATATTAGATACAATTGAAAAAGATAAAGAAATGACATCAAGAGCATTAGGGATTTGTCTTTTAAATAAATATTTAAGTTTTGAATTTGAAGATAATGAAATGAAAGGGATTTATCATGAAAGCTCTATTTTAGATATTAATGAAGCAATCAATTTAGGAAAATTCTTTTCAGGAAAATCTTATGAAGATATTTTAAATATTTTAAAAAAAAAGAGTTCTAGCGTTGTCTTTTTAGATAGTGTTTGTTTAGGAGATGATGTTGATCTTTCTAAGTTGAATCAATTTGGACAAGTAACGATTTATAAACAAAGTAATCCAGAAGAAGTCATTGAACGTATTAAAGAAGCAGATATCATTATTACGAATAAATGTTTACTTACCGAAGAAGTCTTACAATATGCTTCTAAAGTAAAACTTATTTGTATTACAGCAACAGGTGTCAATAATGTTGATTTAGATTATTGTCATCGTCGTGGTATTACGGTATGCAATGTGGCAGGGTATTCTTCTTTAAGTGTTGCACAACATACTTTTGCTTTAGCTTTAGAACTTTTACATAAAAATAGTTATTATCATAATTATGTTCAAAGTGGTCAATATAGTGAAAGTGGTATGTTTAGTCATATTGGACCTTGTTTTTATGAATTACATGAAAAAACATGGGGGATTATTGGTATGGGAAATATTGGACGTACGGTTGCTAAAATTGCTGAAGCTTTTGGTTGTCAAGTTCAGTATTATTCGACAAGTGGAAAAAATACGAAGCAAGATTATCTCTCAGTTGATTTAGAAACATTATTAAAAACAAGTGATATTGTTTCTATTCATTGTCCTTTAAATGAACAAACTAAAGGATTAATTGGTGAAGAATCATTTAAGTTAATGAAAAAAGAAGCGATTTTAATTAATGTAGGACGTGGTGGTATTGTTGATGAAGAAGCACTGGTTGAAGCTTTACAAAATAATGAAATTGCCGGGGCAGGACTCGATGTTTTTGAAAGAGAACCACTTGCAAAAGAAAGTCCTTTACTACAAATTAATGATGCTTCAAAACTTTTAATGACACCTCATATTGCATGGGCAACAGTAGAAGCAAGAAATCGTTTGTTTGATTTAGTCATTGATAATATTCAAGGTTTTTTAAAGGGTGATTTAAAGAATGTATGTTAATGCATTCTTTTTTTGCATTTTAAAATGAATTATGTTATACTCGAAAAACTTGAGGAGAAAATGAATGAATAAATTTGAAAAATTAGGATTAAGTGAAGAATTATTAAAATCAATCAATGAATTAGGTTTTGAAAAACCAACACCTATTCAAGAAAATATTATCCCTGTTATTTTGGAAGGCTATGATGTCATTGGACAAGCACAAACAGGAACAGGAAAAACTTTGGCGTTTTCAAGTATTTTACTTACAAATTTAAAAGAAAGAAAAAAGAAACCACAAGCGTATATTTTATCACCAACAAGAGAACTTACCATGCAAATTCATGAAGAATTAAAAAAACTTGGAAAATACAGTTCTTTACGTTTTGCTTGTGTTTATGGTGGTAGTGGTATTGAAAAACAAATTAAATCGATTAAAAAAGGTGTTGATATTGTCGTAGGAACACCAGGAAGAATGATGGATTTAATGAGACGTAAAGTACTTCAACTAGATGAAGTTTCTTACGTGGTTTTAGATGAAGCTGATGAAATGTTGAATATGGGATTTGTAGAAGATATTGAAACGATTATTTCTAAGACAAATCCAGAACATACAACGATGTTGTTTTCTGCAACGATGCCAGAAGGTATTAAAAAAATTGCGAAAAATTATATGAAACCAGATTATAAGCATATTCAAGTTAAACAAAAAACAGTGACAGCTAATACAGTTAAACAATATTATTTTGAAGTTAAACAAAAAGACCGTTTTGAAACATTATGTCGTATTATTGATAGTGAAACTGTACAATCAGGAATTATTTTCTGTCGTACTAAAAGAAGCGTTGATGAAGTAACGGAACAAATGCAAAAGGCCAATTATAATGTAGAAGCGATGCATGGTGATTTAAATCAAGATCATCGTATGCGTACTTTAAAGAAATTCAAAGAGGGAACAATTCATTATTTAATTGCAACAGATGTTGCCGCTAGAGGAATTGATGTAGAAAATATTAGTCATGTTATCAACTATGAATTACCTCAAGAAGTAGATCTTTATGTACATCGTATTGGACGTACAGGGCGTGCGAATCGTGAAGGAAAAGCCTATACAATTGTTGTAGGAAAAGAAGAACGCTATTTAAAAGAGATTGAAAGAAAAACAAAATCTCATATTGAAAAATTAGAAGTACCAACATTAACACAAATTCACCAACATAAAGTAACAGAATTAATGTATAAATTAGAAGATATGATTTTACATGGAGAACATAAACCAATGAAAGATTTGGTAAATCAAATTGAAAATCATATGTTAAAAGATGTAACGGCAGCTTTAATAGAATTATCTTTAAATCAAGAAATTGGTTTTCCTTATACAAAAGAAAAACTTGAATCTTCATCAAAACGTAAAAAAGGTGCAAGTGAAGGTTATACACGTTTATTTTTAACGGTAGGATCTATGGATAAAGTAAAGAAAAAAGATATTATTCATTTCTTGGTCTCAAAGGCAAATATTAGAGAAAGTGATATTCAAGGAATTGATATTAAAAGAAAGTTTACGTTTGTAAATATTAATGATAAAGCTGTAAAAAAAGTAATGAAACATTGTCAAAAAGAAAAATTAAATGGACGAAAAGTAGAAATAGAGCAAGCAAATAGCCGTTAGGCTGTTTCTTGTTCTATTTTTTTAAAAAAAATTAAAGGCGATAGAATCAACATAATTAATAAAATTTTATGAAAGCGGTATCAATTTATACTTGAATGTAAGGGCTATCATGTGTATAATTATATTAGTTGATTAATTAGGAGGATTGATTGAAATGAAACAATATGTTTACTCATTCAAAGAAGGAAATAAAGATATGAGAGTCATCCTTGGAGGTAAAGGTGCAAACTTAGCTGAAATGACAAGCATTGGTTTACCTGTTCCACAAGGATTTACTGTATCAACAGAAGCTTGTACTGCTTATTATGAAGATGGAAAACAAATTTCGCCTGAAATTTGTGCGCAAATTGATAATAAATTAGCTGAATTAGAAGCTGAAACTGGAAAAAAATTAGGAGATCCAACAAATCCATTGTTAGTATCTGTTCGTTCTGGAGCAAGAGAATCAATGCCAGGTATGATGGATACTGTTTTAAACTTAGGTTTAAATGATGAAGTAGCTACTGGGTTTACTAAAATTACAAATAATGAAAGATTCGTATATGATAGTTATAGAAGATTCATTCAAATGTTCGCAGATGTTGTTATGGGATTCCCAAAAAGCTCATTTGAAAGAAAATTTGATGATATCAAAGAAGAAAAAGGGGTTGAATTTGATACAGATTTAACGGCTGAAGATTTAAAAGAAGTTGTTGCTATTTATAAAGAAGAATACAAAAAACATGCGGGAGTTGAATTCCCACAAGATCCAAAAGTTCAATTAATGGAAGCAATCAAAGCTGTATTCCGTTCATGGAACAATGATCGTGCAATCACTTACAGACGTTTAAATGATATTCCTGGTTCATGGGGAACTGCTGTAAACGTTCAACAAATGGTTTATGGTAATACAGGAGATACTTCTGGTACAGGTGTTGCCTTCACTCGTAACCCTGCAACTGGTGAAAAGAAATTATTCGGTGAATACTTAATGAATGCACAAGGTGAAGACGTTGTTGCTGGTATTCGTACACCACAACCAATTGCGACATTAAATGATGTTATGCCAGAATGTTATGAACAATTCTGTAAAGTATGTGACATTCTAGAAGAACATTATAGAGATATGCAAGATATGGAATTTACTATTGAAAATGGTAAATTATTCATGTTACAAACTCGTAATGGTAAAAGAACTGCACAAGCCGCTTTAAAAATTGCGGTTGATTTAGTAAATGAAGGAATGTTAACAAAAGAAGAAGCTCTATTGAAGGTTGAGCCTAAGCAATTAGATAGTTTATTACATCCTAATTTTAATGTAAATGCTTTAAAAGAGGCTAAATTAGTAGCTACAGGACTTGCCGCTTCACCAGGGGCAGCGTGTGGTAAGATTTATTTCAATGCTTTAGATGTAAGTAAGGCTAAAGAGAATAAGGAAAAAGTATTACTTGTTAGACTTGAAACTTCACCTGAAGATATTCAAGGTATGAACGATGCTGAGGGAATATTGACAATTCGTGGAGGAATGACATCTCATGCGGCTGTTGTAGCACGTGGAATGGGAAGATGCTGTGTCTGTGGATGTGGTGAGTTAATAGTAAACGAAGAAAAAAAGACACTTACTACAAAAGAAGGGTATGTATATCATGAAGGAGATTATTTATCAATAGATGGTTCTACTGGTAAAGTATATGATGGTATTGTTGAAACTAAGGAACCATCAATATCAGGATATTTTGAAACATTTATGAATTGGGCAGATGAAGTTAGAACATTAAAAGTTAGAACTAATGCTGATACTCCAAAAGATGCTAAACAGGCTTTAACATTTGGGGCAGAAGGAATTGGTTTATGTCGTACAGAGCATATGTTCTTTGAAGAAACTAGAATATTTAACTTTAGAAGAATGATCGCAGCTAAGACAGTTGAACAAAGGGAAGAGGCTTTAGAAAAAATACTTCCATATCAAAGAGAAGATTTTATTGGACTATTTAAGGCTATGGAAGGTAATCCTGTAACAATTAGATTCTTAGATCCACCTTTACATGAGTTTTTACCTCATACTGATGAAGAAATTAAACCTTTGGCAGAAAGTCTTGATATGTCATTTGAAGAATTAAAAAATAGAGTTGAATCTTTGAAAGAATTTAATCCTATGATGGGGCATCGTGGTTGTAGATTAGCAATAACTTATCCAGAAATTGCAAGGATGCAAACAAGAGCTGTTATAGAAGCGGCAATTGAAGTTAATAAAGAAGGTATGAATGTTGTACCTGAAATTATGATACCTTTAGTAGCAGAAGTTAAGGAATTAAAATATGTACGCGAGATAGTATGTGAGACTGCTGATTCTATTATTAAGGAACAAGGTGTTAAGTTAGATTATAAAGTTGGCACAATGATTGAAATACCTCGTGCAGCTTTAACGGCAGATAAGATTGCTGAGGAAGCAGAGTTCTTTAGTTTTGGTACTAATGATTTAACTCAAATGACATATGGGTTCTCTCGTGATGATGCTACGAAATTCTTACCATATTATTATGAAAAACAAATACTAGAATCTGATCCATTTGCAAGATTAGATCAAGCTGGTGTTGGACAATTAGTAGAAATGGCTACAAGAAAAGGAAGAAGTACTAGAAGTGATATTAAGTTAGGTATATGTGGGGAACATGG
>OLPA01001214.1_pt1 | contig 22104 bp, 25 predicted proteins | sample 1672811 | NCBI WGS metagenome assembly OLPA01 (sample SAMEA3136726, study PRJEB25190) | human gut metagenome | biome: human gut; feature: human-associated habitat; material: faeces | place: Austria | collected 2013
CTGGTTTGCAAATAACAATATCACCTTTTTTAATTTCATCTAATGTAACTTTTACCTCTTGTCCATCTTTCAAAATCGTTGCATTATTAGGAGTTATTGTCATAAGCTGTTTTAGCGCCTCTTTGGTTTTATCTTTATTTTTGTTTTCAATATATCTGCCTATCTCAATAAAAAATATAACAATTGCAGCTGATTCATAGTATAAATTTTCTACGTACTGAGTATTTCCTTTTAATATTTGAATTGTACCATATATACTATATATGAAACTTGACAATACTCCAATCATTACTAAAGTGTCCATATTAGGTGTTTTGTGTATTAAGTTTTTATATCCACTTTTTAAAATATCTTTTCCTAAGATTATAACAATTACAGTTAGTACTAATAATGCAATTGCATAATTTACAGGATGATGCATCATATTTAAAAATGGAATAGCTGGTAAACCTACCATGTGTGCCATTGATATATATAATATAACTAATGATATTATTGTTATTGCAATTAGTTTATATTTCTCAGTACCTTTTTTCTTACTCTCTTTTTCAAATGTATCAATTCCTAAACTTGCAAATCCTGCTTTTTCTATAAATTTTTCAACTTGCTCTAATGTTAATTTTTGCTCATCATATTCAATATTTGCATTATTCATAACTAAATTTACATTTGCTTGTTTTATTCCATCTTGTTTATTTAAATATTTTTCTAAGCCTGATGAACATGCGCTACAAGTCATTCCATCTATTTTTAATAATACTTTTTTCATGTATTATTCTCCTTTAAAACCTGCATCTTCTATTTCTTGAAGAATTGTATTTAATTCTACCTCTTCCTCATTATATTTTATATCTGCCGATTTTTCTTCTAAGCTTACTTTAGCACTTTCTATTCCGTCTACATTATTTAATATTTTTTCTAATCTATTAGAACATCCTGCACAATGCATTCCTTCTATTTTTAATTTAATTTCTTTCATTTTATATACCTCCTAAATTTATTATGCTTTATTTAGTAAAGATTATACTTTTAAAGATTTAGCAAAATTATATATATACACAACAATTACGATTACAAGTAAAACAATGCTTGCAATTTGATTTGGTGTAATTAAAATTCTAAGATGATCATACCTTAGCATGTCCAAAAACAGTTTAGTTAATATAGTTACTATTAGAGTTATATATGTAATCCATTTGTTCTTTTTCAAGCTATTACATACAATGAATATAACTAAAAATGATATTGTTTCAGCAATTTGGATTGGAAATAGTGAAATATTTAATCCATCAACATAAGTTACTGAAAAAATTCCGTTATATGGAATTCCATAACAACATCCTGCTAGAAAACAAGCAACTTTTGTACCACTATATACTAATGGTAATGATAAAGCTGTGTATTTAATAATTTTACTGTTTGTTGGATGAATTTTTTCAAAAACAATTGATGCAATAAGAACTCCAATTAGCCCACCGTAAGATGATAATCCTGATTTTAAAAAGCTATTGTTTCCTGATATAATAAAAGTATATAGCTTTCCAAAAACAAATGCAAAAACAACATACGTAATAAAGAAAAGATATATTTTTTTATATTCGCATTTATCTTTTTTTAATGACAAATATACATATATCATTCCTATAATTACTGAAGTCACTATAATTAAGTTATATACCCAAATCGGTGATTTATGTAATATCATAATTTATACCTCATAATCTTTTCCAGGTTATTATATCATATAATAACAATTTTGCACTAATTTTTTATAAAAAGTAAAGATGTTAGTATACTTCCAACATCTTTACTTTAAATTAACTAATATAATTATTTTCCACAACAGTTCTTATACTTCTTACCCCTTCCGCAAGAAGACTTTATTTCTGTATTATCAATACTATTTTCCCAATAAATTTTGGAGATAAATATATTCTATCTCCTATTAATTTTTTAAAATATTTCATATATTATCACTTTTTTTATTTATCTTGAAATTCTTTTAAATATCTATTTGTAAATTCTTCTAGTTTATTTTTATTATTCTCTAATTTTTTCATTAGTTGATTTGCTTCATTATAAGCCATATCATACTCTTCTTTATTTACTTCTAGTCTATTATATGCACCTTGAAGTTCATCTTCATCAAGTAAAATTATTTCTCCTGTAGGAGTTACAACAACATCTAGATATAAATCATCTTCATATGGTACATCATTCTCTTTTCCTATTTTTCTTGCAATATCAAAGTACCATTCTACAATTTGACTATTTTCATCATATATAGCTGTTAATTTTATTTTTGAATTATAATCATAAAATTCAATCCATTTGTATCCATTGTCCAAAATACATTTACCATTGGGTATCGTAATTTTATTAATAATCTCTTTAAAATGGTAATAGCAAATATCTCCTGTAAATTCATTGCTTGCTACCGAATTAATTTTATATAATGTATTTTGTGATTTTTCAGTGACATGCCTATTAGCATATCTTTTATTCAAACTAATCCAATATCTTTGCACTAATTCATTACCAATATATACTTCATTTTCAAGAATTCCACCATTATTTATAATACTTTTTGCAGAGCCTATATTAGTTTTATCACAATCCATTAAAACATTATCAATACCTAATTCTTTACATTTTTTTAATGCCAATCTTATTTGCTCTGTAGCATAACCTTTTCTTCTTTCAGATGGTCTTACACTATCGCCTATATGTCCTCCATATTGTAATAATTTTTCATTTAATTTATGTCTGATTTGTAAATTTCCAACAACTCTATTATCAGATTTTCTTACTGTTAAATATAATGTTGCAGGAATCCTATTATCTTCAATACTTTCTTCTGATAAATCCTTTTGTACTTTTAGTAGCCATTCTTCAAAATTTTTAATTCTGTCTAATCCACCATCTCCTGCAATTTCATACTCTCCATTATCAAAAAATTCTTGTAGATATTCTTCAACTTGAGTTTTATATTCTGGCGTTGGAAACACTAATTCTAGTTCATCTTGTATTTTATTCATTCCTATCACTTTCCTCCTTATAAAAATAAGCCTCACAAAGAAATCCTATTAAGACTCCTTTTATTCTTTCTTCCACTTTGTAATAAATTTTTATTAGCTGTTTCTATCATTTCATCAGAGAAATCTGTTCCTAATATTTCAGCACAATTTGGAAAAATCCATTTTTGTTGTTGCAGCATTATCTAAATATATTTCCATGATTATCACTTCTTTCTTTTTTGAATTATACCATATATTTTTCATATTTTAAATATATTGACAAAATATAATTCTTATTATATTCTTTATACAAGGAGGCGATATTTTGAATAATATAAGAGTAGGTTGCTCTGTTCTGATAAAATCAAATAACAAATTATTATTAGGAATTAGAAATAAAGAGCCCAATAAAGGAATGATAATTACACCTGGAGGTGGTGTTGAATTATTTGAAAGAATGGAAGATACTGTAAAAAGAGAAATAATGGAAGAAACAGGTTTAGAAATCACAAATATCAAACAATTGAAAACATATGAGATTATTAATAAGCCAGATGAACATAGAATTATTATTTACTGGTCAGCAGATTATGATAAAAATTCAGTACAATCAGCAACTGACTTAGCAGATGCTAAATTTTATAGTAAAGAAGAAATCAAAGAACTAGATAAATTAGGAAAATTAAGTAGTATTACAAAACAAGTTTTATCTGACAACAATTGGCTATAAAACATAGAACTAGGTATTTTTATCTATCTAGTTCTATGTTTTTACTAATTGATCTTTCAATATTCCATACTTCAAATACACAAAATTTGTCTTCATATATATTCATCATAAGCTTTCATTCCTGCCATTAATGCTTCATTTTTAGTTTTAAACCCAGATTTACTAATATACTTACGTTTTCCATCTACTTTTTAACATTTATATTTATAGTACATTTAGTACAAATAATATTATAAATATTCATCTTCTGCAAACAAATTGAAAACATTGTTTGCATTCATTTACTGAACTCATTATACCCTATATTTATATAAATACCAATATGCGATTTTCAAATTCATACATTTGACATTCATATTATAATATAATTACTTTTTTTTCAACGGCTCTACTAAAAATCAAAATTTATTATTTCATTTATTATTTCTGATTGAGTAGTTTTATCAAATATTTCTGTTGCATTTTGTCTTGTTTCAGAAGTTGATGATATATAATAATTTTCTGTTGTTTCTATATTCTTATGTCCAAGCAAGTCTGCAACATTTCTAATTTCAATTCCATTATTTAATATCTTAGTTGCATAACTTCCACGAAGATCATAAAACCTACATTTTTCTATTCCTAATTCTTGATGAATAACTTTAAAAGGATACCTAGTTAAATGGGTAGAATCTCCTCTTTTATTTTACTATTATTTTTAAAAACATATTCACCTATAAAAACCACCCCATCAGGAATGTATGGAGTTAATCCTTTATTTTTTATCAAATAATCATTAAAAATATTATATTTATGAATTTTGGTTAACGTCAAACTTTTCCTAATATTCTTATATGGATCTCTTTCGCTGATAATAAGGTCATAAAAATCTCCATAAGTAATAATTATATTTTTAAATTTCTCAAAGCAGTTAACATCAATACTTGATATTGTTGTAGGTAAAAATATTTTTCTATTTTTTCTATTTTGTTAAAAATATTTCGTTTAATTGTCTTAACTCCAAAAGGAATTGGAGGGGCTTGAAAATTATGTTTTTTCAAATAGTTATTAAAAGGTATTATGTTAATATTAGTAACTACTTTATTTTTTATTTCATAAAATTTACTTTTCATCTTCTATAATTTTTAAAACTAATTTTTTAACTTCTAACCAAATTTTTTTTAAACTATCATATGATAAAGTTTTATAAACATCATCAAATGATGTCCATATTAAATCATGAGTGTCTAAAGAATCATTATTACTTTTACCATTATCAATTGCAATATAATAATACATATCAACTTCATCATTTTTCGAATCATAATAGTGTTCTTGAGCCACAGGCTCATTACTATACAAAATACAATCTCTTTTTGTTTCTTCTGCTGTTTCTCTTATTGCACATTCTATCAAAGACTCCTCTGATTCTCTATGCCCCTTTGGAAAAGAATAATCTTTTTGTTTTTGCCTATATATTAGTCCTATCTTATTATTTTCTTTATTAATTAATATACATCCTGCCTTTTCCACTTTCATTTTCTTAACCCTTTCATCATTAATATTCTATCATAAATATCATCTTTTTCAATATCTAAATCCTTATATTTTGAACTATTTGAAAAACTGATAAATTCTTCAAAACACAATAAATTCAACTCATTTGGTAATACACCATTAAATATCCAATCCACATCTGAAATTAAACATTTTGATACTCCATTTGAATTATGCCAATACTTAATTCTCGATGAATCCTTAGCATCTAATTTATAAAATGTATAATTTTTTCCCTAATGGGTAATGCATAATATGAACAATTTTAATATTCTTTTTTTCTACTCCAAGACCGATTTGTTCTTTCACATGAAAAACCACAGAATCATATAAATCTTTATTTTCTAAAACATATCCCCCGGGTAACTCAAAAGCATCATCTCTTTTTTTTAATATAATAAAACCTTATTATTTTTTTTTATAATGAAAAAGCCAACACGAATGCTGACTTTTATTTGTTTACATAAATTGTTTGCAAAAGATTTCCTTTATTTATAAGGGTTTCACGGCTTCTATGTTTTTTTTATTTTGTTTGCAAACAAATTGCAAACATTTGCCTTATTTTACGATTTTTTTGTTTTCACAAATCTTCGCAAACCCTTGATTTTACTACTATTTACCGCAACAGTTTTTGTACTTTTTCCCACTTCCACATGTACAGATAAGTCATATATTTATACCATTTATTATATTTATAGTACTTGTGGTATTTATTGATTTTGCTGGTCATAACAGAATTAGTACAAATAGTATTTATAGTACTAATTTATACAATTATAATCTATCATCGGATGACAAAAGGATGACTCTGTCAACATTTCATTTACCACATTTATTTTATCATTTTCCTTTAATTATAAGCAATTCTACGATTTTTACATTTGCACATTAGGTCAGGGAAATATCTATTTAGAGTTTTTTTATATCAGTATACATTCGAGGATGATATCCCTTTCTTTCATAAAATTTTATTGCATTTTCATTATATGCAAATACATCTACTAAAACATATTCACAATTGTTGTTTCTAAAATAATCTTCCATCTTGTCCATAAGTTTTTTGCCGACTCCTTTACTTCTTATTTTTGAAGTAACAATAAGTTCAGTAATTATTCCCCTTTTTGGACATTTATAATCTAAATAATCATATTCATCATATTGAGGTATTGTTCCCATTATAAGACCTATTGCTTTCCCATTTTCTATAGCAATATAGCACTTACCATTATTTTTGTTCACATCTTCTAAATCGACTAATGCCATTTTTTCATGATATTCTGGGTGGACTACATCCAAATTATCTTTATCAATTGAAACAATATATTCTTCAAGTTCGGTAAGCAAATCCCTTATATCTTCTAAATACTTATCTTCATATTCAATTATATTCATCTAATCAACTCCTAAATTATATTTATTATATCACTCATAAATATTTTTTACTATTCATATAAAGTAATATTTTTTATTTTATAGTTAAATCTATTTCTTTTTCAAATGTTTCACTTACATTTTTTAAAGTATCAATCGTGCTAGTAATATAATAATTTTCAGTTGTTTCTATCTTACTATGACCTAATACTTTTGATATATCTTTTATCTCAACACCACTTCTTAAAGTAGTCGTTGCAAAACTTCCTCTTAAATCATAAAATCTACATTTAATCCCTAATTCATAATGAATAATTTTAAAAGGATATTTTATAAGGTCTGCACCAGAATACGTTCCGTTAGTTTTTACAAAAACCATATTTGTATTATTTTTTGATTTCTTACTCTCTACAATTTGGTATTCAATTAGTTTTCCATGTTTGTTTTTTATTTGTTCTAAATTATAGTACTTATAATTTTCTTTATATTCTTTTTTATTATTTTCTTGTTCTGTTTTATACTTTTTTAGTAAATTACATAAAGTATCACACATATAAATAGTCCTTGAACTATTCTCTGTTTTAGTTGTACCTAAATACCATCTACCTTTCTTATTTTTTCTTTTATAATAAGCATTCTTGGTTACTCTTATAGTTTTATTCTCAAAATCTATATCATTCCAAGTTAATGCAAATACTTCTCCTGTTCTCATTCCTGTGTAACACGCAGTTAAAAAGGAATATACAAAAGTTTTATTTTTATTAAACCTATTTATTATTTTGTTTATTTCCTCACTACTATAAATATGAGTTATATCGTTTTTTTTAATTCAAAGGATAGCACCCTAGGTATTTGCAAATCACCTGCTGGATTATTTTGTATAAAACCAAAATAATATGCTGCATCTCTTAGAGAACTTTTAATTACCTTTTGATAATTTCTTAGTGCCTCCTTTGTACTAGTCTTTTGATACAATTTTAATAATACTTGATTTAATAAATACGGTGTTATTGCATTTAATTTATACATTCCTAATTCTTTCTTAATTGCACCAAATGTTTCTTTATATCTTCTTGCAGTTGAATATTTGTAATTAATTTCAAAATATTCTTTCATCCAATAATCCAAATAATCAGAATAAAACATTTCAGATTCTTGTTTTATTCCACCATTTATAAATTCATTATATGCTTTTTGTCCTGCTGCAAATGCTTCATTCTTTGTTCTAAAACCGCTTTTAGTAATTTGCTTTCTTTTACCATTTACTTTACCTACTTCAAATCCATATTGGTATACATTTCCTCTTTTTCTAATATTGATCATTCTTATCATCTCCCTTTCTATGACCATTATTATTTTACAACATTAAAAAAGTAGCACTTCGCTACTTTCATTTTTAATTTATTAAAATATCAACATCTTTTTTGATTTCTTTAAGCTTCTCATTACATAACCTCGTATAGTCGATAGATTTTAATTGTATTTGTTCTAACATTGCATTTAATAATATAAAAAATGCAGTTAATCCATCATCTCCAAATTTTGATAATGTATAATTATTGTTTACCAAATGATTCATTCCCAAATATGATATACCATTTTCAATATTTACTTTTGTGAAGATAATTCCTTTTTTATGAACATAAATAAACGTAGGCAATAACTCATAATCATATTCTAATTTTTGTATATATTCATTTAGTGTTTTCTCATTAACAGAATCATATGCAAAAATAATATTTAAATATTCGTTTGTTCTATTTTCATTATATCTAAAAGAATTTTTACTTAAATCTAAATGTCTTAGTGGTATTATATCTATACAAGTAGCTTTTTCTCTCTTTAACTCTCTTACAGATTTTATATTTTCAATTGCTTCTTTAAATGATTTTTCATCCAACATAGTTTTTACTTCAATGCTACCATAAACTGATTCACATGGAAATAAATAAGCCGATGAATCCTTCTTAAAGAAATTTGAAAAAACATTATCATATATAACAACATCAATTTGTTTACTCATTTTATCATCATTGCTAAAAATTTGCCCTGACCTCATTCCATAACATTCTGGAATACAATCTCTGATTACACTAATTAAGTCTTCTTCTCTACACGTCCCTTTTAATCCATTATGATCATATAATCTGCTTGATTCTAATTTAGCATTTAGTATTTGCGAATTAGCTTTTAATACGTCCATCATTCTCATTTATAATTCCTCCTTTTTTAATAACGAAAAAAGATGTCAACAAATTTATTTTTGTTAACATCCTTTATTTTCAATGGATTTTGTCCACATTTTATTTTATTTGTTGACAAACAACAAATTTGTCATTTTTCTAATATTGATTTTTCCCTTATTTTATCTTACTTTCCGTGGCATTGTTTGTACTTTTTGCCCGAACCACATGGACTGTTCCCTTCAGTATATATAGTACATATAGTATTTATAGTATTATTTGTATTTCAAGTCTTTTTCAGACAAGTAACTTTTGGTATATATAGTATATATAGTATTTATTTTATTATCAGTATTTATTCCCTGCGAACATTTTGTGAACATTGTTCGCAATATTTCATCTTACTATATTAATTATATAATTACTTATATATAATTTCAAGTCAAAAATTCTATTTTCTTGTAATTTTATTAATCTTTATTGGCTTATAATATCAAGTGTATGCATTGCTCTTGTACAAGCCACATACAATAATTTTGTATCTAAAATATTTTCACTATATTTATTAGAATCTGAAATAATAACACTATCAAACTCTAAACCTTTTGACAAATATGAAGGTATAATAATTGTTCCTCCAGTATATTTATCCAAATTTTCTGATATTAATTTTATATCAACTTCATAATTAGTAAGCTTTTTATGTAATTCTATACTTTCATCAAAGTCTTTTGTGATTACTGCAATATTTATATGTCCCGCTTCTAAGTGTGTTTTTATTATTTCATATATTTTTGATATTTTGCTATCTTCGCTATCAATTTTCCAATGTTCTACTTTATCCCCATGTCTCTCAATTGGTTGTGCTAGGATAATATTTTCATTATCAACAATTTTATTTATTATTGTATTCGCTTCATTCATAATTTCCATAGATGTTCTATAACTCTCTTTTAAATATTCTATTGATGCTTTATTATCAAAAACTATTTGATTAAGTTTATTCCAATTATTTATTCCTTTGTAAGAATATATCCCTTGTGATATATCTCCTAAAATGGTCATAGACATATTAGGTTTAACTATTTCTTTGAAATTATAAAATTGAAATTCTCCCAAATCTTGAGCTTCATCAATAACAATATGTTCTAGCTTTAAATTATTAATATTCCCCCAAAATCTATTTTGGATATAAAATAATGGTGCTAAATCTTCGTATTCAACTTTTTTGCTTTTTATATTCTTTTTATATGTTTCTAAAATATATTCATATAATTCAGATTCAACATATTTATCAAATAAATTTTTATCACTTATAATTTTTTTATATATTGATAAAACCTTTTCTATTTTAAAGTTTTTCAAATAATCTAATACTAATTTTTTTCCACCTTTAAAAAGTTGTTGCATTTCATATTCTGTTTCTTTAAAAATTTCTAATCTTATTTCTTTTACCTTATCATCACTTAAATTTTTGTCTATATTATATAATTTACTCTTTCTCTGTTCTGACAATCTATCTATTAATTCATTTGCAATATTACTAACTCTTTTTTGCAATATTGCTGTTAGCATTTTTTTGCTATCGTTTATCGAATTATTTTTAAAGTAATTCATAAACATATCTATAACCTCATCATGATTAAATACTACTATATCAGAAATTTTAAAATCTCCTTTTGGCAAATTGCTTTTTAAGAATTTATCAATAAATTCATCTATTAATTCTTTAAATCTTAAAGAAGATTTGAAATTTGCAGATTTTTTTATTAAATCTGTTTTTCCATTTTGATTAACTATATTAGACAACTCAACATTTATTGGATTAATTTCAAAATTTGCATCAATGTTTTCAAGCATAAATTCTTCAAATGTTTGCTGTCTTACATAGTCTACCCCTAAATCTGGTAATACATTTGAAATATAGTCTAGAAAAAATTTATTAGGAGCAATAATTAAAAATTCATCTGGATTAAATTCTTTTTCATAAGTATATACCAAATAAGCTATTCTATGTAATGCTACTGTTGTTTTACCAGAACCTGCCACCCCTTGAACAATAAGAGGATTTGACATTTTAGCTCTAATGATTTTATTTTGTTCTGACTGTATTGTAGAAATAATATTTTTAAGTCTAGCTTCAGAATTTTCATTAAGACATTCTTGTAAAAATTCATCATTTGTAGTTATATCTATATCTTGGTAATCCTTTAATATAGAATTTTCAATAGTATAAACTCTTTTTTTGCTTAAGTCGCCTTTTATTATTCCATCTGGACATTCATATTCTACATTTCCCAATTGACCATCATAATAAATACTTGAAATTGGTGCTCTCCAATCAGTAACAACAACTTCGTAGTCATCATTAAATATACCTGTTTTTCCAATATATATTTTTTGTATATTGTTCTGTTTATCTTCTTTGAAATCAACTCGTGCAAAATATGGTACAGAAACTGCATTATTTAGATTTTTTAATTTATTGCTATATATCTTACTCATATTTTGAATATATTGTTCATCTGCATTTCCTTTTAATAAATTTCTATATAATATTTCATATTCTTCTATATTACTTTTTACTATTTCTATAGTATCAGATACTTTTTTTATTTCCTCTTTATCAATCATTTTATTTTCCTATCTATACAACTTTTTTACTAAAGTATAATACCATTTTTTTATAAATAATGCAATTATTTTAGACTGTTTTTCTGTAAACTTGATGAAATCAATATTTTATGCTATAATTTCTATATATTAAAGTAAAAGCTATCATAACGTTAGGAGGGTTAATATGGACAATTTTAAAAAATATATTGGCAAAAAAATAACTGTAACAATAGACAGAAAAATGGGTTCAAAGCATCCAAAATGGGGATTTATCTATCCGAATAACTATGGATATATTCCTAACACAATAAGTGGCGACGGTGAAGAACTGGATGCCTATGTTCTTGGAGTTTTCGAACCTGTTGAGTCATTTGAAGGCATTTGTATTGCAGTACTGCACCGTTTGACGGATGATGATGACAAGCTCATAGTCGTCCCTGAAGACGTTAATTATACAGATGAACAAATTAATGCTCTCACAGAATATCAAGAAAGATTTTTCAAACATATTATTATTAGATAGCTTTTTATTTAAAATCCTCACTTATTTTATTAAATTAAGTGAGGTATTTTTGTTATTCTAGTCACCATAATGACTTTCCATTTATTGACAAATTAGTTTAAATATAGTATAATTGTACTATATTATTTATAGAAGGATGTTAAGAAATGAAAAAATTTGATGTAATAAAGAGAGGTAATGATCAAATTCTTGTAATATCTGGTGCAAGTGGTGTTGGCAAAACTACAACATGTGCATTACTTGGTATGTTATACCCTGCTAATTATGTACATATTCCATTTGACAGAAGTAGAGCATCAAGACCAGGAGAATTTGGTTCAAGACATGTTGATTTAGATACAATGCATGAAAAGTATAATGCTGGTGAATATTTTAATATTGCCCCTGTAACACATGGTGGTTTTGCTGCGATTCGAACAGCTGATATAAAAAAAGCTTTTTCAGAAGGAAAAATTGCTGTACTTGAATATCCAATAGAACAAATTGATGTATTAGAAAAAACTTTCCCTACTGCTGAAGTAACAGGTATTGAATTAGTAGCTCCATCTGAAAAGGAAAGATTTAGAAGATTAAAACAAGATCATAAGTATACTGACCATCGTATTGAAAGTGATAAGTTTGGCTCTGGTAGAATAGATAGATACAAAAATGATGATTTACTTACTTTAAATGATCACAATCTAGTATTAATTACAGAGAGGGATAGACTTGGCGATACAGTATATGAAATTGATAGATATATGAGGATTCAAACTTTAACATTATCAAAGCTACAAGAAGTAGAAAAATTAGGAGGAATTAGTGGAGTTCAAAAATTTTTAAAATCTCTACGAGTTCCTAAACATGACTATACACAATCTGAACATTATGAATTTTTAGAAAATAAATTACCAAAGACAGAAGATTTTGAGAGATAAATACTTTCAAAATCTTCTGTCTTTTCACGTATCTTTCAAAAAATTATTATCATTAATTATTACATTAATTGTTTGTTCTAAATCAATATCAGTAGTATCAATAGTCTTAGTATTAGGAAAGTATTCCAATACTATTTTTTTATAAATTTGCTCTCTTCGTTCAAATTTATCAGTATCCATAATTAACTTATCTGAACCAGTAATCTCATTACCTGATTTTGCTCTTGCTTGAAATCTTTTTATTCTTTCATTCATACTTACAGTAATATAAAATGAATCCATTTCTGGATATTTTTTTAATAATTCTTTTAATATAATTATTTCTTCTTCATCCTGTTTATCGTTTTTTTCAATTTTGCCAGCTAAATATTTTATTATCCATAACGAATCTAGTAGTATTAATCCATTTTCTTTATATTCTTTTATATCCTTTTGTATATTTTCTTGAAGTAGTGGTTTCCATTCTTCTGGAGATAACCATGTGTCTCTTTTTCTTACATTTTCTATTAAATCAATTGGAGTTAAGAATTTCTTTTTAATACTAAATTTACTTGGCATTTTTTCATTTATACCATTAATAATAGTTGTTTTTCCTGAAAAATCCATTCCACTAAACAATTTAATTTTAGACATGTCTTTTATTCCTTTTCTATCTTATTTTTTATAAATTCTAATATTTTATCTATCCCTTGCTCTACTGATAAATCTGAAGATGTATCAATTATTATATTATCTTCCAATTCATTTGCTTTATTTACAAGTTCATTATATACAATTTTAAAAAATTCAGGATTATCTCTATAAAAGTCATGTACTGGTGATTCTTTACTTTGAGCCATTCTTTCCTTTATTATTTCAAATGGTGAAATACAAAACACACTTAATGATGGCTCAATTAATATATCGTTTTCTACAAATGCTTTTGGTATATCATAAATATTATAATCAGTTTTAATGTAATCTCCATATGCTTTTATATATGTTGTTATTGCATCAAAATATCTATCTTGTAACACAATTGTATTTTTCTTTGCCAAATAAGGTTTAATAATATTTTTAGTATTTATTATTAGATCAGTAAAAAAATATGAAACAGTAATTGGCATATCTTTTTTCCCTAAATTCTGTTTAAACTTTTTTCCTAAATCAGTATATGTCATTGCACCATGATTATATACAGTTTCATATCCTAATTCTTTTATTCTTTCACTTAATAATTTGGTTGTTGTTGTCTTTCCACTACAACATATTCCTTCAAATACTATAAAATTATTCATTTTTACTCCTATCTGTTATTTAAAACAGTATATCCTCTAAAATATTTGCTGTCTTTTGTTAGTTCTATTGGAAGTTGTGCATTCGAAATCAAGTTATTAACTTCTATCAAATGCCTATCATAATCATAATCTACATTTGTTGTATTTGGATTTTTCCAATCTTCTATTTCAAGCATTTCTTCGTAAACTGAATTTGATTCATCTTTTTCAAAGTATTTAACTTTGTCATAAGAGACATATAAACGATCTCCATCTTTTTCCACTATGCTCACTTCTCTTTTCATATTTGCAAATAACTTTATGTTTAATTGACCTTTTACATCTATATTTAATTCTTTAATAAATTCATTTACATCTTTATATTGACCTCTTAATTTAGTTCCAAGCTCCAGTTTAGATACATAAGGTTTTTGGGGATTACATTTGTTTGTCTTGTATAAAAAACCTTTAAATTGTTCGGTAACCATATTGCTACCTCTCATAACATCTCCTCTTTTTAATATAGAAAAATCATTATCATCATAGTAAGTTTCGTGTTTTTCTTTTTCAAAACTTTCAACTAATTTATATCCATTTTCATAAAGAAATTCAAGAAATTGTTTTGAAGTATATTTTTCATTCTTCTTTATTAAATATTTAAGTTCTCTTTCATAGTTTTCAAATTCCATATAAAATCCCTCTTTTCAATCTTATTTAACACTTATAAATACGCCTGTTTCCCTTGGAATATTTATAGCACCATCTTTAACTCTTATATCTTCAAAGTAGTTATACAAATTTAATAGGCTTTCATCTGAATATCCTGAAATAGATTTGGTTGACTTTAACCATTCTATTAAATCTTGTGTATTAGTAATTGCAAGTATATTTTCATAATCAAATCTTTGAACATTTTTAAAGTATTTACTTAAAATCTCACTACCATTTTGAAGATTAAAAGGTAACTGTTCCGTAAAAGCAGTAGATGTTGGTTCAAATTTTACTATTGCATTATGTAAAAATGGTCTCATTCCTCCATTTCCATCTGTTGCAGAATAAAATATTCCATTTCCCTTTAAAACTCTTTTCACTTCTAGCAATGCTTTGTTTAAATCTGGTACATGAAATAACATATGATTTGCAATTACAACATCAAATGTTTCGTTTTCAAACGGAATTTCTTGTATGTCAATTTTCCTTATTGAAACATTTTCACTTGTAGAAAATTTTTTTCTAACTAAATCTAGCATACCTTCTGAAAAATCTGATAATACTAAACTACAACCGTTTGGTAATGTTTCAATTTTATTATCCCAATGACTTCCATTCCCACACCCTAATTCTAATATTTTCATATTTTCTTTAAAATCATATTTATCAAACAACCAATCTGCAAAATTATATTTATTAGTTGTATATTTCTTATAAAAATTAATCCTCATTGCTAAATTTTTATCATCTGAAAATTGATTTTTTACATTTTTAGTTACATTCATAATTGCCATATATATACCTCCTTATCTTATAAATGGATTTTCTTTACCATCATAATTTAGATTATACTTTTCACACAAGGCTTGTCCACTTCTATTTATAGAACTATAAAATTCAGAATTACCTATAATTTGAGCTATAACTTTTTCATTAAGTTCTCCTTCTGTAATTCCTCTCTCTACATCATCTAGAACCATTTTCATAAAATCTAAATCCTTTAATTTTAATTGATAATATAAATCATAAAATGACTTTTCTCCAGTCTCATCAATAGCTTTTGGAGATGAAATAGGATCAATAATCATATCATATAACTTCATGTGCGATTTATGCCATTTTTTTAAAGCATTATAAGTCAACTTTACTTTTGGGTCTACAATTTCATATTTATTATTATCATATACATCATTTTTTACAATCTTATCTTCTTTCTTTAACTTTTCTGTATATAAAGTTCCGTCTGCTGCAAACATTTCTGAAAAAATTCCTTTTGTTATAATCCAATCATATTCTCTTAAAAACTCATAATTTTCTTTTAATTCTTCAAAGGTTGTATTATCATCAAATAAAATGAAACCTGCTTGAACATAAATTCCATGTTTTTTTAGGATGTCTAATGCCCTTTTATTGTCTTCTAAACTAGCACTCTTGTTCATTCTTTTTAATGCTGTATCAGATCCATTTTCAATTCCACAAGCAAATGAATGAAACCCTGCTTCTTTTAAATATTTTATTTTCTCATCTTCAACTTGATCTGCTTTTAAAGATCCTCTTAATGAAACATTAATTCCTCTTGATTTTATTTTTTCACAAAATTCTTTTGCCCACTGTTCATTTCTTTCTTGTTCTAAGAAACTATCATCTATAACCTTAATGTATTTAACTCCCATATTTTGAAGTTGCTCCAATTCATCTACAATACTATCAACACTTCTACCTCTCCATTTTCTTCCGTTAGATAACTTATTAAAAGCATTGACTGAACAAAATAAGCAATTTCCCATGCAACCTCTTGCCGTTAAAATATTTACCGTAGATTTTCTATCTTTTGCCATATTCATAGTATCTCTTGCAGGAAATGGTATAACATCCAAATCAGATATTAAATCTCTTTTTCCTGTTCTTACTGTTTTTCCATCTTTCTCAAAAACTATACCTTTTATATCTTCAATTTTTCTGTCTGAGTTTCCAGTAAAATAATCAGATACTTCAACAATAGATTCTTCCCCTTCTCCAATCATTGCAATATCAAATACACCATCTTTTACAAATTTTTGAGGATTAAATGATGGTCCAAAACCACCACACATTAATTTTATTTCTGGTCTAGCTTCTCTTATTCTTTTTGCTAGTTCTATTGATTTATCATTGTTTGACATATAGCAAGAAACACCAACAATAGCTACCTCTTTATCATTTATAATTCTTCTTAATACTTCTTCATCACTTAAGCCTCCTAGCCATCCATCAATTATCTCAACATTATATCCTCTTTTTCTTAAAACAGCAGTCAAATAGGATAATCCTAGATTTTCTTCAGAAGTTCTATGTGTATCTGGTGATAAAGTTGTTAAGATAATTTTATCTTTTCGTTTCCTCATAATGTTTTGAAGGTATTTCTGATATTCTTGAATATTGCTATCATCATCTCCTTCAATATGGATAATTAATTTTGATTTATCTATAATAACACATTTTCCATCATGTGTTGTAAAAAGAAAGTCATTATCTTCATAGTTTAGTCTACACATATTTTTAACTTTTTCATTAGTAAGAGTCATATTTTTTCTAACGACAATTTCAGATTCCATATTAACTCTCCTTTATTTTTTTGGTTTTCCTATCCAAGTGCATAAATAATTTTCATGAACTAATTGTTTATTACTTTTTTTGTAATCAATGTTTTTATCAATCTCAATATCTTTAAAGCAAAATGGATCTCGTGCGTATAAATCTTTTTCACCTGTTTCACATTTTTTATATGTATAAGCCATTGCAAAACAACCACCTCTACATATTTCAGCTTTGTCGCAATCTTTACAGCCTTCAATATTTTTATAATTTTCTTTTCTAGTTTTAAAAGCTTTAAATTGCTCTGAATTTATAATATCAAATATATCATCTTTTAATAAATCACCAACTCTATAGTCATGCATATATACACATGGAGATACAGGTATTTTTCCATCTGGCGTTATAGAATTTATTCTCATTGAATAGATTCCACAAGCACATCCTTTAACTTTATTATTTTGCTTTAGTCCTGATAATGTTGGTTCACTTAATTCAACAGTATCACATTTTTCAAATAAATATTTATAATTTTCTAACACTTGTTCTTTTGAAGGTACAAGTTTAAAATGTTGTAATTGTATTGGTTTAAGTAAATTAAATCTTATATTAGAATCATATTTTTTGGCTATTTCTAATAATGCATCTATTCTGTCTTTTGTAAAGTTCCAGTTCATTGCACACATTATAATTCCTGATTCAATATTGTATTCTTTACAAATTTCTAATGCTTGAATAGCATATTTATAAACATCTCCACCTCTATTTTCATTATGTTCTTTTTCGAAAGGCGAATCAAAGCTAATATCTACATCATTTAATAATTCTAAGCATTCTGGATATGTATTTTTTAATGCAATAAGGCTTATTCCAGCAGTTGTTATACCTACCTTTATATTTCTTTTATTTAGCTCTTTTAATATATATGGTAGCATACTTTTTTTAACATCCAAACCATTAGTAAAAATTGGTTCATTACCGCCTAAATTAACTGTTTCAACATTTAATTTTTCAATTTGTTCTATAACCTTATCAACTATTTCTTTCGTTAAATTTTTTCCTTTCTGTCTAACTGAAAAAGAATAACAATGTTTACATTTACAAGGACAGTCATTTCCTAATGTCCAGCCTATATTTTTTATCATATAAAAATACCTCCATTTCCAACAAAATTATACCATTTTATGTAAATTCTGTCAAATGGTTTTTTATAATTAACCATTAAAATTCAGCTAAAAATATGTATTTACATTACTTTTAATTGAAAGCCATAAAACGAACTTAAACTAAAATTCATTTTATGGCTTTCTACTAATCTATTTGTTCTAAGTTAATCAATTCATTTTTTCTAAAAGTTAATTTTAATAAACATGGTGATTTTATATTTAATATTAAATTATCTTTGTAAACAAGTTTAACATTTTCATTTACAGTACACCAATTTAATAAAAAGAATTTTATTGAACCTCCATGGCTAATTACTGCAATTCTTTTTCCTTCATATTCTTTTAGTATTTTATCAAAAAAAACATTCATTCTTTCTCTAGTTTGCTCTGCACTTTCTCCATCAGATGTTCTAAATGTTCTATCTAATAATTGTTCTTGTGAAGGATCTCTTGTTTTTTTATCCTTCATAAATTCTCCTAATTCTTTTAAATTTCCTAGTTTTCTTTCACTTAAGTTATTATCTAAATTAAAAGTTAAATTATTTTCATATGCAATATATTTTGCTGTTGCCTTAGCTCTGGTATAACTACTTGACCATATAATATCTAAATTTTTCAATTCTTTATTTTCACTTAATTTTTTTGCTTGTTCTTCTCCTTCTACAGACAAGATTTCTTTTTCATTAATCATTTGAGAATCCTCATTTGTGTTTCTAATGCCATTTTCGTCAACAGTTTCAGCATGTCTGACTAAATATATTATTGTATCTTTCACTTTACTTTCCCCCTTTTTTCTTTTTATTATAACAATAGAAACAATATATTGCAATCGTTTATTACAAATCATTTTTTAATTCAATAATTCATGATATCATTTATTATATCAGATTTCATAATTTCTTCTAACATATCATTTGCTTCTTTTCTTGTTTCCTCTGAACTTGATATATAATAGTTTTCAGTTGTTTCTATTCTACTATGTCCTAAAATATCTGCAACATCTCTAATTTCTGCTCCATTTCGTAGAATCTTAGTTGCATAACTTCCTCTCAAATCATAAAATCTACAATTCTTTATTCCAAGTTCATTATGTATTATTTTAAAAGGATATTTAATGATATCTGTTCCTACATATAATCCATTATTTTTTGTAAATACCATTTCTACACTTTTTAAATTTTTATATTTACCTTCAACAATTTTATATTCATTTATTTTTCCATACTCATTTTTAATAGGTTCTAGTTCATATTTTTTATATTTTCTTCCATATTTCTTTTTTAAAAGTTTTTGTTTTTCTTTATATTTGCATATTATTTTATATAAAGTTTCTGATATCAAAACCTCTCTACAACTTCCTGTCGTTTTTGTTGTCCCCAGAAACCATCTCCCTTTATCAACTTTCTTTTTACAATATACTGTTTTGTTTATTTTAATAACTCTATTTTCTAAATCAATATCATTCCATGTTAGTGCAAATACTTCTCCTGTTCTCATTCCTGTATAACAAGCCATTAAAAAAGCACATATAAAAGTATCATTATTTTTAAATCTTAATAAAATTTTATCAATTTCTTCTTGAGAATAAATATGTTTTACTCTGTTTTTTTGGGTTCAAACAATATTACTTTTGGAATTTGTAATTCAACTGCTGGATTATATTTTAAAAATCCAAAATAATTTGTTGCATCTCTAAAAGAGCTTTTAATTACTTTTTGATAATTTCTAACTCCTTCTTTAGTTTTACATTTTTGTGCAATTTTCAATAGTGATTGATTTAACAAATATGGTGTAATAAAACTTAATTTATATTTTCCTATTTCTTCTTTTAGAACTTTAAATGTTTCTTTATATCTTTTTGCCGTGGAATACTTAAAATTTATTTCAAAGTATTCTTTCATCCAATAATCTAAATAATCTGCATAAGACATTTGAGAGTCTTTTGTTACTCCACCATTTATATATTCATCATACGCTTTCATTCCTGCCATTAATGCTTCATTTTTAGTTTTAAATCCAGATTTACTAATATACTTGCGTTTTCCTTCCACTTTGGCTATCTCAAATTGATATTGATATACTTTTCCACGTTTTCGTATATTTACCATTTTTTACCTCCATTCTTTTTTATATTTTTACATATAAAAAAAGAAATGTCAACATATTTTCAATGTCTACATTTCTTTATTTTCAGCCAATTTTGTTCGCATAATTTTATTTTTGTTGACAAAACGAACTGATTTTATCAATTTTTGAGTTTATAAAATCGTCTGTAATTCAGCATTTAAGCATTCTTCCCGTGACAGTTTTTGTACTTCAAACCCGAACCACATGGGCAAGGATCATTTCTTCCTACTTTTGGTTCGTTGTTTACAACTGGAGTGTTTGATACTGATGTTCTTGGTGCATTATTATCTGTCTGATTTGCTAAGCCTTCACCTGTAATTTTTACTGAAGATGTTCTTTGAACATTACCTTCTCTTTTTCTTGCATTCATCAAGAATTTTACAACATCAGTTTGAATATCTAGGTTCATTTGTTCAAACATATCAAATCCTTCAATTCTGTATTGAACAACTGGGTCTTTTTGACCATAAGCTTGAAGACCTATTCCATCTTTTAGTTCATCCATTGCATCTATGTGATCCATCCATCTGTCATCAACTATTTTAAGCATAACAACTCTTTCAAGTTCTCTCATCTCTGGTTCGCCAATTTCTTTTTCTTTTTCATTATATAAGCTATGAATTTTATCTTTTAGTTCTTCTGCTACATCATGTGCTTTAATTCTATCTTTATGAAGCGCATTTAAGTCATCTACTCCATATATTTCTTTAATCTCTTGTTCAAATCCTTCGATATTTAAATTGTCTGTATCTGCTAAATACTCGTTAGATGTAGCGTCTGCCAAAGAATCCATCATTTTTGTAATATGTTCTTTTAAGTTCTCTCCATCAAGTACTTTTCTTCTTTCATCATATATAATAGTTCTTTGTACGTTCATAACATCATCATAAGAAAGTACATTTTTACGAATGCTAAAGTTCTTACCTTCTACTTTCTTTTGAGCATTTTCTACTGCATTAGAAATGATTTTTGATTCAATTGGCATATTTTCATCAGCTCCAAGAGTGTCATAAACTCTTGTAATCATATCTCCTCCAAATATCTTCATCAAATCATCATCTAAGCTGATATAGAATCTTGATTCTCCTGGGTCACCTTGACGTCCGCTACGTCCACGAAGCTGATTATCAATTCTTCTTGATTCATGACGTTCAGTTCCTATGATTTTTAGTCCTCCAGCAGATATTACTTTTTCCTTTTCATCTTTAATTTCATTGTCATATTTTGTTTTTAGCTCTTTGAATTTATTTCTTGAAGATATTATTTCTTGATCTTCTGTTTCGTTAAATGCTGTTGCTTGTTCAATTTGATCTTCTGAATAACCAAATTTTCTCATTTCTTGTTTTGCTAAATATTCACTATTACCTCCAAGCATAA